>Ga0207421_10004432_pt1 | contig 16147 bp, 13 predicted proteins | sample SodLakKL_010_SED_4_FD_187542 | JGI IMG/M metagenome (GOLD analysis project Ga0207421, IMG submission 187542) | Alkaline sediment microbial communities from Lake Tanatar, Kulunda Steppe, Russia - 8KL_010_SED (SPAdes) (version 2) | ecosystem: Environmental > Aquatic > Non-marine Saline and... | reverse complement strand
TCCGGCGACGTTGGTCTCTGTGGCCAAAGGCGCTTGGTGACCGAAGGTCCTCGGGCGGTCCGGCCGACAGGACGTCGGCCGCCGGGATCGACCCGGACGACGGTTTTTCATACTAAAAGCCGCACTCCCCATTTATTGTGGACCAGTGCGGCAACAATTCATATTTTTTTTTTTACCGGGGAGCAATAACAACTTTTCGATATGGTTCATTCCCCTGGCTGTAAGTCACCACATCATTATTATCTTTTAAAGTCATATGGATGATTCTTCTTTCTTGGGGAGTCATGGGTTCCAAAACTATTTCTTTTTTCGTTTTCTTTGCTTTTGCGGCCAAGTTTTTTGCCAACTGTTCAAGGGTTTTCTTGCGTTTCTGCCGATAATTTTCTATGTCCAGTATAATCCTGCCGCGATCTTCTTGAAACTGTCTTTGATAGACGACATTGGCCAAATACTGCAAAGCATTTAAGGTACTTCCCCTTTTTCCAATAAGAACTCCCAGGTTTTCACCCGTTACTTCTAAATGTATCAGTCCTTCATTTTGCTGTTTCCCATCTTCAGATACTTGGGCAACGACCTCTCCCTGGACACCCATTTGTTCAACCAGATTTTGCAGAAAATATTTGATATATTCTTCCGGTGTTCTTAGTACCGTTAATCGTACCCGGGCTGGTTTAGAACCCAGTAATTTAAGAATTCCTTGCGATGGTTCACTGATCACTTCAATTTCCACATTATTACGTTTTACTCCCAGGGATTTTAAACCTTCCTCTATTGCCTCATCAACCGTTTTTGCACTAATTTCCACGGAATTCATTTCTTTTTACCAGCCCCTTTCTTTTTACCCTTGGAAGATTTTTTCTTTTTTTGGGGGGCTTCTGTACTGGATGCTGTTTTCTTCGCCGGGGTTTGTTTCTTATTTGAAGTTATTTCTTTTTCCTTGCCTGCTGTTTCTTTCTGTCCATTCTCATTCTTTATTTCAGATTTTTCTTCTTTTATCTTTACATCTTTCTTGGCTGGTTGTTTTTGATCTGATGTTTTAATCAAATAATGATTTCCTACTGAAAAAAGTGAGTTTGTAAACCAATAAAGAACCAGCCCCGCCGGAAAACCTTCCCCAAGACCGGGTATTCCAGCACTGATAAAAAAGATCATGACTGGAAAAAGATACATCAGCATTTTTTGTTTGGGATCGGTCATAACCAGTCGTTGATGAAAGTATGTGGCAGCAGCAGCCATTAGAGGTAAAAGATAAATAGGATCTGGTTCAGTTAAATCCAGGTATAAAAAATTAAAATCATTAATAGCAGTCATAAATTCTTCCGGTTGCCGCAACAGGTTAAAAATTGCGATGAGAACAGGAAACTGGACCAGTAAAGGCAAACAACCGCCTAAGGGGTTAACTTTGTTTTCCCGCATAAATTCCATAGTGGCCTTATTATATTTTTCTTTATCATTTTTATATTTTTCCTGTAATTTTTTTAATTCCGGTTGAATTTGCTGTAATCGTTTGGAAGACTGGATTTGTTTCCTTGTCAAGGGAAACGTTACAATGTTGACCAATACTGTCAACAAGATAATGGCCAAGCCGTAGTTGTTTGTAATCGAATAAAAAAAAGTTAATATGTCATTTATCCACAAAGATATTGTGTTAATAAATTGCATTATGCAGTTTTCCTCCTACAGTTCGGTTAACATTTATTTTTATAAAAATACTAATATATACTTAAGGTACAGGATCGTATCCACCGTCACCAAAAGGATGACATCGAAGAATTCTTTTCACACTGAAAAAAAGCCCCTTTATTACCCCATATTGCTGTACTGCATCGTGGCAGTACTGTGAGCATGATGGGTAAAAGCGGCACCTGGCGGGAAACAAAGGGGAAATAAAGCTGCGATACAGCATTACCAAACACAAAATTACCCGTTTCATTAAATCAGCTTTCCCCTCTTCATCAGCTTTTTTATGTCCTTAACCGCTTCGTGATAAGTTAAACTATCGGCACCTTTTCTGGCAATAATCACGATATCCAATCCGCTATACAAGAGATCTGGCTGAATATAACGAAAAGCTTCTTTGTATAACCTTTTAACCCGATGTCGTACCACACTTTTGCCAACTTTTTTGCTTACAGTAATACCAAGTCTGTTAATGTTTTCTTCATTTTTGCAAAACACAAGTACTGTTTTTTTTGTTGCCAAGGATTTACCTTGCCGGTAAACCTTTTGAAAATGGTAGTTTTTTTTTAATGAATAAACCTTATTTTTTTCTTTATTATTCTGCATCTTTTTTTAAGCAGATAAACGTTTTCTGGCTTTTTTTCTACGGCTGGCTATCACTTTTTTCCCAGCCAGCGTTCTCATTCTTTTTCTAAATCCATGAACTTTTTTTCTCTGTCTTTTTTTAGGTTGGTATGTTCTCTTTACCATTTTGACCTCTCTTTTCTTTGACGTAATTATTTTTTTGGACAGTAAAACCCTGAAGCTCATTATAACGTATCTTTTAAAAAGGTGTCAACAGAGTAGGCCTTGCATGTTGTTAATAATACTATTTTTTCATCTTTTTTCAGTTATTCCAGCCTTTTTCCTTTAACTTATTGAAATTTTTTTAAAATTCCTTTTTAGGAAACAGGTATTTTTATTGCGCCTTAATTATAATTTTGCTATTATTGTCTTGTGGATAATTTATTTATAAGGAGTAAACTATCCATTTTTTCCACAATTATTGTGGAAAACTTTTTCTTTTTGTGGATAACTATTTGGAGGTATTGTCATGGAAGAAAAATTATCTTCAATCTGGCGCTCTGTACTTACAGAAATGGAACAAGTGCTGAGTAAGCCCAGCTTTGAAACCTGGTTAAAAACCACCCGACCGCTATCATTTCAAAACAATACAATTATTGTAGAAGTGCCCAATGAATTTACCAGAGACTGGCTCCAAAACCATTACCATAAAACAATTACTTCGATTTTACAAAAAGTAAGTGACTTAAATTGTCACATTCACTTTGTCACCCCGCAAAATGTGAACTTTTCCAGTGCTCATTCCACAGAATCTTCCGTGGAAAATTTTAAAACTACGGAAGAAAAAGAAAATCAGGCCGATCGTAAAGATCTTTCCCGGGTTTGTAGTTGGTTAAACCCCAAATACACTTTTGAAAGCTTTGTGATTGGCGGCAGCAACCGGCTGGCTCATGCAGCGTCCCTGGCCGTGGCAGAAGCACCTTCCAGGGCTTATAACCCACTTTTTATTTACGGCGGTGTAGGTTTGGGCAAAACCCACCTCATGCATGCTATCGGCCACTATGTTATTTCTCATAGCACCAGCGATAAGATCGAATATCTTTCTTCCGAAAAATTCACCAATCACTTTATTAATTCTATCCGGGACAATAAAACCTTGGAATTCAGAAACAAATACAGAAATATTGATGTCCTGTTAATTGACGATATTCAATTTTTGGCGGGTAAAGAACAAACTCAGGAAGAATTTTTCCATACTTTCAATGCTTTACATGAAAACAACAAGCAGATTGTCATTTCCAGTGACCGCCCACCCAAAGAAATACCCACCCTGGAAGACAGGCTCCGTTCCAGGTTTGAATGGGGTTTAATTACGGATATTCAACCCCCCGACCTGGAAACCAGGGCAGCAATTCTTCGGAAAAAAAGTATTCACGAAGGGATATCTATTCCTGATGAAGTATTAATGTATATTGCCCAAAAAATTGAATCAAACATCAGAGAACTGGAAGGTGCTTTAATCCGCATTATTGCCTATGCCTCCCTGGAAGACAAGCCAATCAACCTGAAACTTTCTGAAGAAGCTCTGAAAGATTTTCTATCACGCAAGAAAAAAAATAATCCAACCGCCAGCACAATTATTAATACAACGTCATCATATTTTAATCTTCACCCTGATGATCTTAAGTCAAAAAAACGAACTCAAAGTGTTACCATTCCCCGTCAAATTGCCATGTATCTTTGTCGGGAATTAACGGAACATTCCCTACCAAAAATTGGAGAAGAATTTGGCGGACGGGATCACACCACAGTAATGCATTCCCATAAAAAAGTCTCTTCAGACATTTTGAAAGACGAAAAAACACTACGGACGGTCAAAGAGATCAAAGAATTACTTAATTATTAACTGGTAAGCAAGTCTGTGTAAAAAAGATGAATAGGTTGTGCATAAAAAACAAATTTTGTGAATAAATCACCCTTATTTTTCTTTTTTTTTATAAAGTTGTGGATTCCTGGGAAAACCAGCCCTATCTTTCCACAAGATTATACCCAGGCAGGATTTCCATGTTTAAAGATTTTCTTTAACTTGTCCACATTTTCCAACAACCTAATACTTTGATGATCTTTATTTATTAAATAATTATATATTATTAGGGTTGGGAATTCTGTGCAAACTTATTTTGAATGGAGATGATTTAAAATGCATGTAATAGCAAACCGCAGTCAGCTTTTAGAAAACTTGGTTATTGTGGAAAGAGCAGTTCCTTCAAGGACTACAATGCCGGTGATTAATGGTATTTTGCTGGAAGCAACAGCAGAAAATATGTCTTTTTCTGCAACAAATGTTGACATCGGTATTAAATCATCCAATAGTGTAATGGAAGTCTTACAGGAAGGACAGGTTGTTTTGCCAGTAAAATTCGTGGATATACTGCGCCAGCTTTCCGATGAAAAAGTAGAAATTAAATCAGATCCGGAAAATTTTCGGACAGAATTAAATAGTGGTAAATCAAATTTTGTTCTTTATGGTATGGCTACGGAAGAATTCCCTTCTTTTACCCCGGAAGAAGAATGGAAAAAGTGGACACACCTGAACTTTTTAGCCAACGAGTTTAAAAAAATATTCAGGAAAGTTATTTTTGCTGTTTCCAACGATGAAAGCAAGCCTTCTTTTAGAGGAATTCTGTTAGAAATGGATGAGCAGGGGTTAATAACTTGCCTGGCTTCGGATACATATCGTTTGGCCTGCCTGCAGCAGCAAATGCCAGTTGAACAAGGGGAAATTAATGCTTTTCGTTTGCTGGTTCCCGGAAAAAGTTTAAATGAGCTATTAAGGATTATCGAGGACTCACCGGAAGATAAAGTGTCCGGTTATTTCAAAGATAACGAAATTATATTTGTTTATCGTCAGTTTACCTTTTATTTACGCCTGCTTGAAGACCGGTATCCAAATTTGATGAATGTTTTTCCTGGAAACCATCAAACTCGAGTTACTGTCAGTGCCAGCAATCTGGAACGAACCATTAGCCGCGCTTTGCTGTTAGCCCAGGGATACAACAATATGATTTCTTTAATCATTAATGATGGAGTCTTAAAAGTAAAAGCAGGTTCAGATATGGGTCGCATGGAAGAAGAACTGGAGCTGGATGGAAAGAAAGGAGAAAACCTGGAAGAAATTTTAATCAACGCCCGGTTTTTTCTGGATCCTTTGCGTATTCTGGATAAAGAATTCATCGACTTGGAATTTAATGGATATTTAGGTCCCTGTATTTTTAACACGGGCTCCCTGGAAAGTTCTTCTCATTATCGTTACCTGATTCTTCCCATAAAAGTGGATAAACAAGAGGAGTGATTATAGTAATTTTAAAAGTATGGTTGAATCAATAGGAAATAAAAGGGTATAATGTTTTTGTTTGTGTTCTTCGGTTAAAGAATAAATAGTGCTAAATGAAGGCAGGTGTTAGCTTGTATCTCAAGGACCTGCGTCTGGTAAACTTTCGCAATTTTAAACACCAGGAATTAACATTTGAACCAGGTGTTTTTATTATTCAAGGAGCCAATGGACAGGGAAAGAGCAACCTGTTGGAATCTATCTATGTTTTGTGTTTTGGAAGATCATACAGGACCCGCAAAGAGTTGGATTTGATATATTGGAATGACCCCTTTTATTATTTAAAAGGCCATGTTTATACCGATGATCGGCTGTATCGACTGGAAGTTGGTTACGAAGTGGCAAAAAAACGAAAAGTTGTAAAATTAAACGGAAGGGTAAACAATAAGCACAGAGAAGATATTTTTTTTCCTGTTGTTTTTTTTGTACCGGAAGACCTGGAACTGGTGCGTAGGGGACCGGAAGAAAGAAGAAAATTTATGGACCTGGAAATAAGCCAGTTTGACCCCATTTATGCCAATTACCTGGCCCGATACAAAAAAGCCCTGTTTCAGAAAAATCGTTTACTGAAAGAAAACAGGCCGGGATCAGCCCTGGAAAATATGCTCCGACCCTGGAATGAACAGCTGATCTATTTTGGCAGCAGAGTTGCACAGAAAAGATACCAGTTTTTAGTGGATTTAAATCGCCTGGCGGCAAAAAACTACAGTCATTTGTTCCAAGAAGAACTCCAACTTTCCATCATGTATCACTCATTTATGGCGGCTGAAGAATTTGAGCATGAAATTGAAATTGTGGAAAAAAATTTTAGGTTGGAGATGGATAAAATAGAGGGAGAAGAAAAAAAAAGAGGGTTTTGTCTGATAGGACCGCATAAAGATGATCTGGTTTTTTTATTGAATGGCCGCGAAGCCAGGCGCTTTGCTTCCCATGGACAGCAAAGGGGTGTTGTCATTTCCCTTAAAGCAGCTCAAATACAGTTTTACAACGAAAATGACAAGAAACCAATATTTTTACTGGATGATATTTTTTCTGAATTAGATGAAATGCGCCGAGAGCAATGTTTCTCACTTTTTGACCAGGCCGGGCAGGTTTTTTTATCTATAACACGAAAAGAAAATTATATGGAACCCTTTTTAAAAAGGTTTGAAAACAGGTTTTTTTACTCTGTAGAAAAGGGGCAGGTTACAGTTGTATCATAATGTAACTTGAGGAGATTAGAATATGGAACATATTGGAGATTCATTGCAATCTTATTTTAACAAAACAGGATTACACAAACAGCTGCAAAACCAAAATCTTTTGGATACATGGTATAATGTAGTAGGAAAACATGTTGGCAAGTATACAAGACCTGTAAACATTAAAGAAACACAGCTGGTTGTGGAAGTAAAAGACAGCTCCTGGCTATATCACCTGACCCTATTAAAGCCAAAAATTATCCATGATTTTAATGCCGCAGTAGGTGAAGAGATCATCACAGATCTTCACTTTCGAAATGTTGATTTTGCATCTGAAACAGTTAAAAAAAAGGTAGATGTTGAAAAAAAATATGACAGAAACATAACCGGCAAAAAAACTTTTTTCCCCGATAAAGTTGTGTTAAATCCGGAGGAAGAAAACGCAATCGATTTTTTTTTGATTTATAGTCCTGAACCGTTTCAAGACACCGTGAAATCTTTAATGCGAAAGGCATATTTAAATCAGCAGTGGAAAAAGGAGCACGGGGCCTTGAAGTGTAGTATTTGTGGTTTTCCTTTTTTTAAGCAGGAAATGAAAGGATATCTTTGCTTTTTATGTCACAGCCAGGTAAAAAGCTGGAGAAAACCCATCAACCGGGTTTTACATCACAGGCCCTGGATGAATTTTAAGCAAATATGCTTTATTTTTCCCAATTTAGAGGTTAAAATATTTAATATATGTCGAGATCTCATTTTATCTCGATATGCGGATAGAATTCGCACTTTATTCTCTCGAGCTGATCTAGACGATCAGACAAAAAAGAAAGGACTTTTCCGCCTTGTTCAGAGGTATGTCATGATTTTAGAGGAGAAAGAACCTTTTGAGATTAAACAGGAAAATATTTACAAAGCATTAAAATCTTTTCCGGGTTTATACCAGTTTTTGTACCCAGATAAAAGCTGAATAAACTCTGAACCGATGTAATTATCTAAGCCTAAAAGGAGGTTAATCAATTGTTTTTACACATTGGCAATTCAAAGGTCGTGAATTTAAATGAACTGATTGGGATCTTTAACGTGGAGATGAAAAATAGTAACACGAATATTCAGTTTTTAGAAAGTTTTCCCGGAGATCACGTTTCTTCTTTAGAACAGGAAGAGTCCAATTCATTTGTCTTAACGAAGAGTAAAATTTTATATTCCCCTATTTCTCCTTTAACCTTGCAAAAGCGGATTGAGAAAAATATACAGGAATAACTATTTTGGAGGAACGATTCTATGGTAAAGAAAAATACCGGTGTTTATGATGAACACCAGATCCAGGTTTTAGAAGGACTGGAGGCAGTTAGAAAAAGGCCCAGCATGTATATAGGATCAACGGGAGGCAGGGGTCTGCACCACCTTATTTTTGAAGTGGTGGATAATAGTATCGACGAAGCGATGGCCGGGTATTGTGACCGGATAAAAATTATTCTTCACCCGGATAACAGCGTAACGGTAAAGGACAATGGCCGTGGTATTCCTGTCAAGGAGCATCCCCAGCAAAAAAAACCGGCCGTGGAAGTTGTTATGACTCTACTACATGCCGGGGGAAAATTTGGAGGAGAAGGCTACAAGGTTTCCGGCGGTTTGCACGGTGTAGGTATTTCTGTGGTCAATGCACTTTCCCAGCAGTTGGAGGTGGAAATCTGCCGTGATGGAGAAAAATTCTCTCAGCGCTATGAACGAGGCATTCCTGTAACATCACTGCAAAATAAAGGTTCAGTTTCCAACACAGGGACCCAGATCAACTTCCTGGCTGATGAGCAAATTTTTGAAAGTATTGATTATGATTACCAAATTCTTGCCCAAAGGTTCAGGGAATTGGCTTTTTTAAATAAAGGCATTACCATCAGCATTGAAGATCGGCGGGGAGAGGGGAAAAAAGAAGAAACGTTTAAATTCGATGGGGGAATCCAATCCTTTGTCTCCTTTTTGAATAAAAACAAAGAAACATTTCCCAAAAAACCCATTTATATAGAAAAAGAGAAGGACAACTGCGTGGCTGAGATTGCCCTGCAATACAATAACAGTTTTAATGAAACCATTTACTCTTTTGCCAATAATATTCGCACCCAGGAAGGCGGTTCCCATGAATTGGGTTTAAAAACTGCTCTGACCCGGTTGGTTAATGATCATGCCCGCAGGCTGGGTGTACTAAAAGAAAACCAGGATAACTTACAGGGGGAAGATATAAGAGAAGGCCTTTCCACGGTGATCAGTGTAAAAATACTGGACCCACAGTTTGAAGGACAGACCAAGACCAGGCTGGGCAACACGGAAGTCCGCGGCATCGTGGAAAACATTATTGCCGAAGAATTGGGTACATTTTTTGAACAGAACCCGCCTGTAACGCGGAAAATTTGTGAAAAAGCACTGCAGGCTTCCCGGGCCCGGGAAGCAGCCCGAAAAGCACGGGAGTTAACCCGCCGGAAAAATGCCCTTGAAATCAGCAACCTGCCGGGTAAACTGGCCGATTGCACCACCAAAGATCCTGCAGAAAGTGAAATTTTTATCGTTGAGGGTGATTCGGCGGGCGGATCAGCAAAACAAGGCCGGGACAGGCATTTCCAGGCTGTTTTGCCCTTGAGGGGTAAAATTTTAAATGTGGAAAAAGCCCGTCTGGATAAAATTTTGGCCAATGAAGAAATTCGCACTTTAATCACAGCCCTGGGGACGGGAATCGGTGACGAATTTGACATTAACAAACTGCGTTATCACCGGATCATCATCATGACGGATGCCGATGTTGACGGTTCCCATATTCGCACGCTCTTGCTGACCTTTTTCTTCCGCTACATGGAACCCCTAATTTCCCTGGGTTATATCTATATAGCCCAACCTCCGTTGTTTAAAATTATCAAGGGAAAAAAGGAATATTACCTGTATCGGGAGGATGAACTGGATAAGTTTATGGGTCAACATGACCGCAAAGGAACCAGTGTTCAGCGTTACAAGGGTCTGGGGGAAATGAACCCCGAACAGCTTTGGGAAACCACCCTGAACCCGCAAACCAGGACCATTGTCCAGGTGGAAATGCAGGATGCCCTGGAGGCCAACCAGATTTTCAGCATTCTCATGGGAGATAAAGTGGAGCCGCGGCGTAATTTTATTGAGACGCACGCGCGCAGTGTTCGAAACTTAGACATATAATGTAAAATGTAGGGTCTGTATCACGGTATAGGCTCTGGTTATCTTCGCCCATTTAGCAATTTTCAAGGAGGGACGTAAACAAGATGCAGCAGGAAGGAAATACAATTAGCGTTACGCTACATGATGAAGTGAAAAATTCCTTCATGGATTATGCTATGAGCGTAATTGTCAGCCGGGCCCTGCCGGATGTTCGGGATGGCTTAAAACCTGTTCACCGGCGGATACTCTATGCTATGCAGGATTTAAACATGGGGCCTGATAAACCGCATAAAAAATCTGCCCGACTGGTCGGTGAAGTACTGGGTAAATATCATCCCCACGGGGATCAGGCTGTTTACGAGGCCATGGTACGCATGGCCCAGGATTTTTCCACCCGCTATCCCATGGTGGATGGACATGGAAATTTTGGGTCCATGGACGGGGACTCGGCGGCAGCTATGCGTTACACCGAGGCACGTATGTCTGCGTTAGCCCTGGAGATGTTGCGAGACTTGGATAAGGAAACCGTTGATTACCGCTTAAATTTCGACGAAACCCTGAATGAACCCGTGGTACTCCCCTCCCGTTTTCCCAATATCCTGGTAAACGGATCTTCAGGAATTGCCGTGGGTATGGCCACCAATATCCCTCCTCATAACTTGGTAGAAACCATTGATGCTTTGTGCCATTATATCGATAATCCCAGCGCCACAGGCGAAGATTTAGCTAATTTTATCCAGGGTCCCGATTTTCCCACCGGTGGAATTATTTTGGGCTACCAGGGGATCAAAGATGCTTATACTACAGGGCGTGGAACCATTAAAATTAGGGGTAAAACCCACCTGGACCGGTCTGAAGACGGAAAAACCACTTTGCTAATTACGGAAGTTCCATATTTACAAAACAAAGCCAAGCTGATTGAAAAAATTGCCGAGCTGGTCCGGGAAAAGAAAATTGATGGGATTTCCGAGCTAAGAGATGAATCCGACCGTGACGGTGTGCGGATCGTAGTGGAAATCAAACGGGGTTACAACCCGGACGTAATCTTAAACCAGCTCTATAAATTTTCTCCTTTGCAGCAGAGCTATGGCATTATCATGTTGGCTCTGGTGGACGGCAGACCCCAGGTTTTAACCTTACAGCAGGTCCTTTCTGCATACTTAGAGCACCAGAAGGAAATTATTATCAGGCGTTCCAACTTTCTTTTACGCAAGGCCAAGGACCGGGCCCATATCGTAGAAGGGCTGCGCAAAGCCCTGGATAACCTGGACCGGATTATCGAAATCATCCGTGGTTCGGCCAATGTCGACGAAGCGCGATCAAGTCTGATGGATGAATTTTCTTTCAGTGAAAAACAGGCCCAGGCCATCCTGGATATGCGCTTGCAGCGCCTGACAGCCCTGGAAAGACAAAAACTGGAAGAAGAATACCGTTCTTTAATGGAAGAAATTGCCTACCTGGAAGCTCTTCTGGCCGATGAAAACCTGATATTGAACGAAATAAAGCGGGAACTGCAGGAAACCAGGAAAAAATTTGGTGATGAACGCATGACCCGGATCGTGCCCGACGAAGGGGAAATCCAGTTAGATGACCTCATTGTGGAGGAAAAAGTAGTCATTACCCTGACCAACCAGGGTTATATCAAGCGGATACCCTTGTCCACATACCGCAGCCAGCACCGGGGGGGACGGGGCATTGCCGGACATTCCATCCGGGGCAAAGACTTTATTCAACAGCTCTTTGTCTCTTCAACCCGGGATAAACTGCTCTGTTTCAGCAACACCGGTAAAGCCTATCCGCTAAAAGTCTATGATGTCTCCGAGGCAGGGCGCCAGGCCCGGGGAACTGCTATTATCAACCTGTTGCCCCTGGAAAGCGAAGAATATATTACAGCCATTTTTCCCCTGGTAGAATTTGGAGAAGCGGATCATATTGTGATGTGTACCAAGAAAGGGCAGATTAAAAAAACTCAGCTGCGGGAATATGCCGGGGCCAGGCGCTCCGGGGTAATCGCCTTGGCTCTCCAGGAAGGCGATGAGTTGATTTCTGTCCGTCATGTAAGCGGGGAGATTGACCCGACAAAAGAGGAAAGCGATGTGATGCTGGCTACTTCTTCCGGCTTTTTAATCCGCTTTCCTGTCAACCAGCTTCGGACTCTGGGTCGCACCGCCAGGGGAGTAAAAGGCATAACCCTGGGGCCTGGTGAGGACGTGGTGGCCATGAATTTGATGAACCCGGAGAGAGAAAAAAGCCATGATTTGCTTTTCGTCACGGAAAAAGGATATGGGAAAAGGACAAAAGCTGCTGAATTCAGGTTGCAAAACCGCGGCGGCAAGGGAATCAAGGCATTAAAACTCGATGAAAGGGCTGGACGCCTGGTCAGCGTCTTTCCTGTACAAAGTAACGAAGAATTTTTGATTATCACCGCACGCGGTCAGGTGATCCGGGAAAAGGTCAACCAGGTATCCCAGATGGGCCGGTATGCCCGGGGAGTAACGTTGATCCGCCTTTCTCCCGATGATGAAGTAGTCAACCTGGCCGTGATTAAAAAGGATTAATTGCCACATTTAACAGGTATTCTCTCGGGCAGGAATGATAAACTGTTTTCTGCCCGTTTTTTATCTACAGGAGGAAACCACAGTGAAAAACCGCTTGTTATTAATCCCGGTGCTGCTGGTTCTGGTCCTTGTAGGATCAGTTATTGTCCAGGTATCCTTTCAGAGAGTGGAAAGCTTCCCGGAGGTGCCGCGGTGCGGGGATGTAGCTGTCATCGGTGGCACTACGGCTGCTTTAATCGCTGCCCAGGTTGCTTCGGAGCATGGGGCCCAGGTCTACCTTTTTCCCCAAGGCCAGGAAATAGGGAATGATTCTGTTTACCTGGTCCAGGAGGGCCTGGCTACCTGGAAAAGCCCTGCGCAGCAAACCTGGCAGGAAGAACAGGGCCAAGAAATTGGCAATGGAGATGAAGAGGCGGGGCAATATGTGGAGATGACCAGGGAAGCTTTTCAACGGGCATTATTAAACCGGGGTGAAGGCATGAATGAGCCGTTCCTACTACAGCACTTCCTGAAAGAAGCACCTGAATTTCACCGTTGGATGCAGGATTATGGAGTGAACTTTGATTTAATTCCTCACCCGGAACAGCGACCTTTTTGGTTGCAGACTTCCAGCAACCAGGGCGGGCTGGTCTTTCGACGCCAACTGGTGGATAAACTGAAGCAAAGCAATGTCTTGATCCAGGAAGAGAACGTTGTCTCTATAAAACCATCGGAAGATGAAAATCAGGTGGTAGCTGTTAAAGTAGAAAATCATGAGCAAGATCAGGTGGAACCCTTTTACTTTCAATCTGTAGTCTTGGCAGATGGAGGATACAGCGGCGATTTGCAAAGCTGGAAAGAATATCTACCTCAAAGAAATTTAGTAAGCTTACGCGCAGATCAAAAGGGTCGGGGCCTGCAAATGGCTGCTGAACTGGAGGCTGAAATCGTTCAAACCAGTTTTTTCAACCGCCGCATGGCCCTGTTTGCACCAGAAGAGGAAAAACTTGAGTTGCTTCCCCGGAATTACTGGGAAAATGCGTTTTTAGTAAACCGGGACGGGCAGACACTGGATATAAGCCAGGCTTCTTCTTCCGAAGCATTCTCGTTTATTGTCAATGCTCCTTCAGAAGGTGTTTTTATTACGGCTCCGGAGGAAAAGGCCCATTTAATGCAGCCATTTATCACTGCCCTGGATAACTGGGCTGAAGCGGTTGAAACAGGTCGGATGGAGCAGGCTCCACAACTGCAGCTGGAGCCTCCTGTTTTCCTGGCCCAAATAAAAGCTGGGGTAGACTTCACCCTGGGCGGCCTTTCTGTCACCCCCCAGGGAGAAGTGAAACGCCGGGGAGGGATAATTGAAGGTCTTTTTGCCGCCGGAGAAATTGCCGGAGGGCTACATGGCGAGGCTATGCTGGAGGGAATGCCTTTAAGCGAAACAATTTTCCTGGGGCGCTCTGCTGGAAGGGCCGCGGCTGAGTATGCCAGGAGGTAAGATGAAAAACCGTTTATTGGTGCAGTCGTCTGGATGGCGAGGTGTTTGATACTCATTTCCTTAATATTTTTTTCGGCTTATTCGAGCCGTGGTGGTTAGAGAGTGAAAAAGCCGTGGCTTTGTTGATTTTTCTTTTGTTCCAGGCAGGATTTTTCTTTAAACATGTCAAATTTTTATTGTCTACACCCTTGACAGGATTTAGCTAGAGAGTTTAGCTAGAGAAAAATAATGAAAAGAGCAGTCTTTGCAGCGGCTTTTCAGGAAAAGAGATAATAGAAAATAGAAAACAGAGAACAGAGAAAGGAGAAAGGAGGACAAAGTTTGCAAAAGAATAAAAAGGTCGGTATTACAGATACAACATTAAGAGATGCCCACCAGTCATTAATGGCGACACGCATGCGCACCGAGGATATGCTGCCTATTGCTGCAGAAATCGATGAAGTAGGATACCATTCCCTGGAAATGTGGGGCGGCGCCACTTTTGACAGTTGTATGCGATATCTAGATGAAGATCCCTGGAAGCGCCTGGAAAAGCTCCGGGAGCAGTTTAAAAAATCCAAATTACAAATGCTTTTGCGTGGACAAAATCTTGTTGGCTACCATCATTATCCCGATGATGTGGTGGATGCCTTTGTTAAACTGGCGGTTAAAAACGGCATTGATATCATTCGCATTTTTGATGCATTAAATGATATTCGTAACATGGAGACAGCCATCGCCTCAACCAAGGAAGCAGGAGCTCATGTGCAGTTGGCCATTAGCTATACGACCAGCCCGCTGCACAGCATCGACCACTTCGTGGAACTGGCCTGCAAACTGGAGGCCAAAGGGGCCGATTCCATTTGTATCAAGGACATGGCGGGCTTGATTACCCCCTACGATGCGTACGAATTAATCCGGAAGCTGAAGCAAAATGTCCAGGTTCCTTTGCAGCTTCATTCTCATTTCACCAGCGGCATGGCGGCCATGTCCTATTTAAAAGCCATTGAAGCAGGTTGCGATGTGGTTGATACGGCTATTTCGGCCCTCTCCCTGGGTTCCTCCCAGCCGGCTACAGACAGCTTGGTGGCAGCCCTCAAAGGGACAGCATATGATACCGGCTTGGATATAAGCCGTATTGCCCGGATCGGGGAGTATTTCAAAAAAATTCGGGGCAAGTATGATATTCCCCTGGACGTGGTACTGGGGGTCGATACGGCGGTCTTAAATTACCAGATCCCCGGGGGAATGCTTTCCAACCTGGCTTCCCAGCTGGAAAGCCAGAAAGCAACCCATCTGCTTGGCGAGGTGCTTCAGGAGGTCCCCCGGGTCCGGCAAGAGCTGGGCTACCCGCCCCTGGTTACCCCTTCCAGCCAGATTGTCGGGACCCAAGCCGTGATGAACGTTATCACGGGAGAGCGCTATAAAGTGATCTTAAAGGAAGTGAAAAACTACTTGAAAGGCCTTTACGGAAAACCGCCCGGCCAAGTCGACCCGGACCTGCTCAAAAAAGTGTTAAAAGGGGAAAAACCCTTTGAGGGGCGCCCTGCAGACCTGCTGGAGCCGGAACTGGAAAAAGCCCGTAAGGAAATCCGTTATTTTATGGAAAAAGAGGAAGACCTTTTATCCTATATCCTTTTTCCCCAGGTGGCCCTGCCCTTTTTCAAGCGCCGCAGTGGAGAGATTGCCCCTCTGGCAGAACAAAGTTTGGCAAACCCGGGAGGGAACAATGTTTACGGGCAAAAAGGCCAGCACCTGATGATCGAGAAAATGTTTACTGTTGATCATAGCCTGCTGTATTACGGGGAAGATGAAGAGGAAGCACTCAATCAGGCAACGTATCCCAGTGCCTGAAAGACATGGTGAAAACCCGAAATAATCGTATTGACAAGTGTATGCTCTGCTTATATAATAAATATTAATTTTTCTGACAAAAGTGCTGATTAACTGAATAAGTACCGCTGGAAAAGCCATGATGGGGAGTTGGGGAAAGCGGGTTTCTCCACAGAGAGCCGGCGTCCGCTGAAAGCCGGTGAGAAACAGTTTTCTTTGTCACCCCGGAGCGACCTCCTGAACGAGCAGTTAGTATGTTTAAACGTGCCGGCTGCTTCGCTTCCCGGGACAGATTCTCTGGAAGTGCCGGAACTCT
>Ga0207421_10004431_pt1 | contig 16149 bp, 17 predicted proteins | sample SodLakKL_010_SED_4_FD_187542 | JGI IMG/M metagenome (GOLD analysis project Ga0207421, IMG submission 187542) | Alkaline sediment microbial communities from Lake Tanatar, Kulunda Steppe, Russia - 8KL_010_SED (SPAdes) (version 2) | ecosystem: Environmental > Aquatic > Non-marine Saline and... | reverse complement strand
AAGACGGTTTTTGCCATCTCGCAGGCAAGGTGAACCAACATGATTTGTTGGACGCTATTGAAAATCGATGCGCTTTGAGATATACTGTACTCTCAAAATGATGCATGCTCGGTCTATTCAATGGCTGCTTCGTTAACTTGTTTCAAAATGAAGGCTAAATACCCAATCCCTAATCCACTCTTAAGCCGAGGAGGTTTATACACATGAATTTGAAAGCTCAAGATGTAACCCTGAAGCCTTGTGAGAAACATGACATCGTGAAGATCTATGAACTGAGTGTGAAACAAATTGATCGCTATGAATCATACGAAGAGAAGAAACGTCAGAAGGTACTGCATTTTCTGAAGGAAAACATCGAGAACAAGCTGGAAGACTATCGCAAGATCTATAAAAACAATGTCCATGTCGGTTATTTCCTTATGAAGGATGAAGAATCGAAACTCCAGGTTGAAGATCTTCTCCTGTTTGACGACACCCAATCCAAAAACATTGGTGAGTACATCGCCGAATATTGGAAAAAACTTGCGGAAAATTACGGGAAACCGCTATTTCTAAACGTTTTCAAGTACAATATTCAAGCATTGAACATTTACTTTTCACAAGGATTTGACGTGGTGGAAATCGTCAAAGATACACGCGTCAAACTCGGATACAACAAGAAATAACGCTGTGAAACTAATGAAGGCTGTACGGTTTTTCGACCGTCACAGCCTTTTTCTTTTTAAAAGGGCATAGTACAATAGGGTAAACAATGTATCGATAGGGGGACTTTATGGAGATGCGGAGATTGCACATCGATGAAACACTTCGACGCAAGTTGGACAAACTCATCAAAAAACGAGCCAAAAAGCACAAGGTACAAGGTGTGTCTGTGGTTGTTACCGACAAGCACAGCAATCTTTATGAGAATTATCATGGTGTTGTGGATGAAGAAGGGACGCATAATTCAGATGATAAGAAGATGATGATCGGATCGACGACAAAGCTTCTTACTGCACTTGGCATACTCGTATTGAAAGATCGAGGCGAACTGAAGCTTGATGATGATATCAAAAAACACTTGAAAAGTTTCGCGATAAAATCGCGTTTCAGGGATTATACCATCACGATTCGTGATCTTATGATGCATGTTTCCGGTATCCCCAGCGATGACTTTGATTTGATCACACGCAAGGACAAACCGCTGTCTTCTATTCTCGAAAGCCTTGCGAATGAAACCATGTGTGCGCGTCCGCGAACGATGTATGCATACTCAAATCTTGGATACGGTCTTTTGGGTTTGATTATCGAAACAGTTTCGAGAAAGCCTTATGTCGATTTTATGGAAGAAGAAATCTTCGAAAAACTGGATGTAACGTTTGAGTTCCTGCATAATAGTAAGATGTTAGAAGAGCGTAAAAAAGCCATTTCCCAGTCTTTTACTGCTTCTGGGAAGATAGTAGAGGATCCCCTTGGCACGACAATATCCGGCGGGTCTTCAACATATGGTAAGTTAAGTGATCTTGCCAAATTACTGCGTTTTTTCTTGAACAACAATGAGATAGGCCTAATCAAGAAAGCGACGTTCGCTGAAATGATGAAACGTCCTGAAGGTGAATGGACATGTGCTGAGGATATTGTGGTCGGGCTCGGTTTGATGCATGACATGCGACATTTCTATGGAAAGGACATCGGTCCTGTAAAAGGGCATGGTGGCAATACGATCTATCATCACTCGACGTTCGAGTTCATGTCTGAAGAGGGTTTCGGCGTTGCGGTAATGACAAATTCGGCGCGTGGCGGTGTGATGTCCCGTAATCTTACGAAGGACATAATGGTCCATTGCCTCGAGCAAATGGGCAAAAGGGTCCCCAAGAAAGAAAATCCGCCAGCGGCTATTCGTTCTCATCACTTTGACAAACATTATGTCGCCATCAGCAACAAACTTATGACCAGCGAAGGAAAAATGAAAAAGCATAGCCGTTTATCCTTTCTGAAGTTCATTGCAAAGGAAAATGATGACGGCTATATTAAGCCGTTTCCCATTGGTTTAGCGCGCTTACCGTTCATTCGCAAAGCACTGCATTCGATTCGCTTTCTTCCCGCTAACATAAATGGAGAGCGCATTCTTTATGTAGAACAAAGGTTAAAGCATTTTCGTCGCATAATATCCTTCTTTTCAGAATATGAGGAACGTACGATTCCCAAATCATGGCTAAAAGCATGCGATAAATACCAAGTTATCGGTAACAATAAGGATTTGAAGAATCTGTTCAAGAAAGTCAGACTCAAACATAAGAAGGGCGATCTCGTACTCGAGATGAATGCACTTGGCTCGAAGAACCGTTATTATTTGCTTCCGCTCAATGAAAAGGAGGCCATCATTCAAGGATTCGGCCGTGGTGCAAAAAGCACTGTGGCACTCGATAAGAAGTCAGGGCGTGTGCAATTGAACGTGTATGGAATCACGTTGGAACCAAAAGCGTGAGTTTTTACAAATAAAGATATGAAACTGCGTTGGAACTTTGTTACAATAGTAGTTGAGGAGGGATGCTTCTATGAAAGAACCAAAAATTGCTCAAAAAGGACCGTACAAGGTCAAACTCGAAGAAGGACGAACGTATGCCTGGTGTCGCTGTGGTCTAAGCGATGAACAGCCCTATTGCTCAGGCAAGCACAAAGGAACAGGGTTCACTCCTGTGATGTTCTCGGCCACAGAGACAAAGGAAGTTTACTTATGCGGATGCAAACGGACTGGGAATCAGCCTTATTGTGACGGAACGCATAACACACTCTGAGAAAAGGCCGCCGGCCTTTTCTTTTTTTCTAAAATTAAATTTACAAGGTAGTATCGGATATGATATCAAGAAGAAAGCTTTATACTATTGATCATGTGCCGGATTATGATGTAGAACTCCTCGGTTATGTGAAAGGGTCCATCGTTCAAACCAAACATGTGGGAAGCGATATTGCCGGAGCCTTGAAGGGCATTGTCGGCGGTGAAGTTCGAGGTTTTTCCGATACGATGAATGAAGCCCGCTCCATTGCAACCGAACGATTGTTAAAGGATGCAGATTCATTGGGGGCCAATGCCGTTTTGGGTTTACGTCTGCAAACATCATCACTCATGGGGAAAGCGGCCGAAATCATCGCTTACGGTACCGCTGTTATGCTGACAAAGAGGAGTAGTGAGCTATGAGAGTCGAAAACATATCAAAAATCACGTCAATTATTGGTCTTGTCTTTGAAGCGCTTGGCATGCTTGCCGCAATTGGTTTTGGCATTTTCCTTTTCAATATGCCGTCGTTTTTTGAAGAGATTATCCGGGCGGAAAATCTTCCCGCTTCACAAGAAGATTTTCTTTTTACAATGCTTCAGATCATATCGATTGTCTTAATTGTTCTGGGAAGCATTCTAATCATCGTGTTTTTTGTGAATCTCTATCTTTTCACCAGAATGATCGCCGGTAAGCTTAATGAATCAACGCTTCGAAAAGTGCTTGTTTATCAGGCGATATGGGGTGGCATCAGTCTTGCTTTCAATCAACTGGTAGGCATTCTCTATTTGATAAGCGGTTTGAGTGGCTTGAACAAGTTCGAAAAAAAAGAAAACGTGAGAGAAGGCTTATAATATGATATTTGATGGTATGGATTTCGTTGTTATTTTATTGCTTGCATCACCGATTATTCTCATAGAGTTTGGATTCAAAATCTATGCGGTAATTGATATTTTCAAACAGGATAGGAGGGTGCGCCACCTCAGTAAAACAGCCTGGGCAGTGATTGTGTTGCTGATAAGTTTTTCCTGGATTGTCTATTTGCTGATTGGCCGTGAAGATGTCGTTATTGAAGATTGAAAATCTCGATAAGTTTTATGGGTCTTTCAAAGCCCTGGATGGCCTGACACTTGAGGTCAAAGAAAACGAAGTATATGGCTTCATCGGAAGAAATGGTGCGGGCAAGACGACCACACTGAATGCGATTATGAAGTTTTTTGATTTTGATGCAGGGACCATATATTTTGCCGGGAAACCGCTAGATAAAGACGATATTGATTTTAAGGAACATATCGCTTTTGTTCCTGATGTGCCTTCATTTCCCGAATATTTGAAAGGGCGTGATGTGCTTAGTCTTACCGCCGATTTTGTCGGGCTGGATAAAGAAAACAAGAAAAAGGCGATACAAGACGTTATTGAGAAGTCTGAAATCATCCATCCCAATAAAAAGGTAGGTCAATATTCTCGTGGAATGCGTCAAAGGCTCGCAATAGCTTGTGCTCTACTCAAAAAGCCGCGTCTATTGATTATGGATGAACCGACAAGCGCGCTCGATCCGATGGGGCGTAAAGAACTGCTTGAATTAATCAGGAAACTCAAAGACGAAACCACAATTCTCTACTCTACGCATATTTTAGGGGATGCTCAAAGTGTGTGCGATCGCATCGGTCTCATAGAACGCGGCCGTATGGTTCTTGAGGGAGATATAAAGTATGTCTTGAACAGAAAGTCCACAAACCAGTTTGTTTTGGAGTGTGATAAATTGGCGGAGACCTATCGATTGTTTAAAGAACGCGCAAAGTTCATCAAACATATTGAACTCTTTGACACCCATCTATGCTTCACACTCAAGGAAAGTGCGACACAACGGGATATTTACGCCTTGCTGAGCACATATGGCGTCGACGTCAATAAACTTGCGAAAATGTCACAAAGCCTGGAAGACGTTTTTGTGGAGGTGCTCGATGAAAACGCTGCTTAAGTATGACATTCAATATTTCTTGAAAACCCCCAGACTCATAATTTTTCTTGTTTTAGCCTTCTTTTTAAGCGCGCTAAGCGCTTTTACAGCGCGCTATATGAATGTAATCTTGGAATATGCCATGCGCCAGGAAGGAATTGAAGGCATTACATTCCCGGAACCAACAACCATGGATGCCTATATGCAATTCTTTGGCAATTACCAGCAAATTTTCGTTCTTGTGATGGTTTTTATTGCGGTGGGCATGTTTACTAGTGATAAGACAAAAAACCATTATCCGTTCATTTTCACACATTCTATCCATCGAGATCACTATGTGTTTTCCAAATTGATTGTGGTCAGTAGTATTGTTGCAATCTCGGTATTGCTTGGCGCTCTGGTTTTCGGACTCTACACATTCTTGCTATTCGGCAGTTTTGATGTCGTTATGTTTGCGGCTGCGGTTTTGGTGTTCATGCTCTTCTTGCTGTTTTTAATTGTCACTGTGGCGATGGTATCTTTTTCATTAAAGCACTACATCGGTTCAGTGACGATCGGGGTTGTTCTGCTTTTTCTATTGAACGGATTGACGGTTGTCCAATATGGAGTTTTTGTATATTTTCCGCATCACCTTCTTAATCTTTCGATTCATATCCTTGAAGGAAGCACTGATATGACAACCATTTTGATCACGCTTGGTGTTACAATGGTTTTCTTGTTGGTACTGCTTGTCGCAACCATTTATCTGTTTCGTAAAAAACCATTGATGTAGTATGCAAAAACCGACTTCTGCGAGTCGGTTTTTTAGTGCCGCTCATTTGATTGACAATACGAACCGCGCATGATATATTGAAAGACACCCCCGTGGTAGGGGGGGGCGAAGAGGTAACATGAAAATATCGTCAAGAATTAAAGGCTTGCGTGCTCAACATGCGACTGCGCACAGTGTCTTGAGCCTATACTGCATCGTTTCTGATTATGTCAACTATGCATCACTCATTGATATTTGAAGAGTCAGATGCGGCAAAACCGTTGATTATAGTATTTTTTAAACATGAAACATACCTTTGGGAGGTCATCCGATGAAAACACTGAACTTGAAAATTGACGACATGTCCTGCGCGTCATGCGTGAATACCGTTGAAAGCGCACTGAACAATCAAGAAGGCGTTCATAAAGTCAACATCAATATCGCCAATGATTCAGGCGTTGTAGAGTACGATGAAGCTGTCATCTCAAAAGAAGACATTCTAAAAACCGTCCGGGATTCCGGTTATGAGCCCCGTGTCATTGAGAAGACACAAAAGAAACTAACCATGAAAGTCGAGGGCATGACATGCGCCGCGTGCGCAAAACGGGTCAATGACTCGATGGAGAAGCTCGAAGGCGTGGGCGAAGTCAATGTGAATGTCGCGAGTGATAAAGTCACGTTCACATACGATAGCGAAAAAATCAACCTGAGTTCCATACGTAAAGCGGTTTCGGACGCCGGATACAAACTCATGGTGGAAGAGGAACACGATGACAGTGAAGACCCGGACCTCAAAAAGATGAGGATCGCCTGGAAACGCATGGTGAAAAGTGCGATCATCGCCGGTGTGATGATGACGATGATGGTCATCCACATGTTCTTTGTGACGATTCCGTTTTACACGCCGATTGTTTCTGTGATGGCGGTACCGGTCATTTTTGTTTTTGGTAAGCACGTACATATCGCAAGTTTCAAGTCATTGCGTGCCAAAAGTCCCAACATGGATGTTCTTGTGTCCATGGGGTCTTTGCCGCCGTATATCATCGGACTGATGGGTTTGTTTTTCCCCATCACGACCTTTGTGGAAATGGCGACCGCCATCATGACCTTTCATCTGATCGGCAAATACCTCGAATCAAGGGCCAAGGGGAAGGCCTCTCAAGCCATCAAGAAACTGGTCGAACTCGGCGCCAAGACGGCTCGGGTGGAAGTGGACGGCGAAGAAGTCGAAGTCCACGTCAACGAGCTTGCAGAAGGCGACCTCATGATTGTCCGACCGGGTGAGAAAATCCCGACGGACGGCATTATCGTCGAAGGACAGTCGATGGTTGATGAATCCATCGCGACCGGTGAGTCAATGCCTGTCAAACGTCAGAAAGATGATGAAGTGATCGGAGCCACAATCAACAAACAAGGTTTGCTCAAAGTGAAGGTGACAAAAACGGGTGAGGACACCTTCCTTTCACAGGTTATCAAACTGGTCGAAGAATGTCAGGGCTCCAAAGTGCCGATCCAGGAGTTTGCCGACCGTGTCACCGGATATTTCGTCCCGGTGGTCATGATCCTTACCGTTTTAACCTTCGGATCGTTCCTGATATTCAGCGATTTCCACCATGGCATTCTCGAAACGATGTCTGCCTATCTGCCTTGGATTCCTGCCGATCAATCCCCGCTTGCGATCGCCTTCATCACCGCGACTGCGGTTCTGGTTATCGCATGCCCCTGTGCTCTTGGTCTTGGAACCCCTACCGCCCTTATGGTCGGAAGCGGTAAAGGGGCCGACAACGGCATCCTGATCCGTAACGGTGAGGCTGTCCAAACCCTTAAGGATATTCGTGCCATCGCCTTTGACAAAACCGGAACCCTTACATACGGAAAACCACAAGTAACCGATGTTCAAGCACTCACAGACGATGAATCACTGATCGGTGTTGCAGCAACGCTCGAATCGGGCAGTGAACATCCACTGGCTCAAGCGGTGCTTGAAAAGGCGAAAGCCATGAACGTCAAACCCGGCAAGATTGAGAATTTTGAAGCGGTTACCGGTAAAGGAATCACCGGAAAACGCGGAGACACGTCCTTATTAATTGGTAACCGAACCCTATTTGATGAATACAATCTTGATTACAACGCACTCGAATCAGAAATGGAAAGACTTGAAAACGAAGCGAAAACGGTTGTTCTGGTTGGTGAAGGAACGACCGTACATGGCATCATCGCCATTGCGGACGAACTTAAGGAAAACGCGAAGGAAACACTCAAAGCCATTGAAGCGATGGGCATCAAGACCGCTATGATCACCGGCGATAATGAACGAACCGCCAACGCCATCGCAAAAAAAGCAGGCGTATCGCATGTGATTGCGAACGTCCTGCCGGAAGGCAAAGTGGATGAGGTTGTGAAACTTCAGGACCAATATGGTCTTGTGGCCATGGTCGGTGATGGAATCAATGATGCGCCGGCTTTGAAACAAGCCAATGTCGGTATGGCCATCGGAACCGGAACGGATGTCGCGATTGAGGCGGCGGATGTCACCCTGGTTCGAGGGGATCTGGAAACCGTGACCTCTTCAATCAAACTCTCCAGGGCGATTTTCAGGAAAATCAAACAAAACTACTTCTGGGCCTGGTTCTATAACGCCGTTGCCATTCCGTTTGCGATGATGGGCCTTCTGCATCCGATGATCGGTGCGGCTGCGATGTCAGTCAGCTCCCTCAATGTGGTCTATAATTCATTGCGACTCAGAAAAGTCGATCTCAAACAGACAAAGGAGGCCACCGCATGAAAGATAAACACCAACAAGCGCTGAACATGTTAAAGACCGCACGAGGACAACTCGATGCGGTCATCAAGATGACTGAAGACGAACGTTACTGTGTGGATATCGCCGTGCAGGTCACGGCCGTGGAATCGTTGCTGAAAAAGGCGAATCTTTCCATACTCAGAAATCATATCGAAACCTGTGTCCAGCAGTCATTCGAGGATGGCACGACGGAAGAGAAGATTGAGGAAGTCATTCACATCCTCGGCAAATACATGAAATAATCAAAGTGCCACAATGAGATATTCGGCGGTTCTGGGGTTGGTCGCCAAAGGAATCATGTAGACGTCACTCAACCTGAAGAGCGCAGAGACATCGGGTTCATGGGGCTGAGCGGTCAATGGGTCCCGGAAAAAGAACACCATGTCGACTTTGCCCTGTGCGATGCGCGCCCCGATTTCCTGGTCACCTCCGAGCGGTCCGGACTTGAAGCGTCTTACCTTGAGTCCGGTGGCTTCAGTGATTCGCTGACCGGTCGTACCGGTCGCGATGAGCGTATGGGCCTTTAAGGTATCCTGATGGGCGGTGCAAAATTGAACCATTTCATTTTTCTTCTTGTCATGCGCAATTAATGCGATATTCATACTGTCTCACCTCGTTTTCATTATACTAAATCAACTCCATAAATGATATACGTTGTGATATAATTGGGTTCGAGGTGATTGAATGTATACTAGAAAATACCGCATTGAGCGGTTCGATGCGGACAAACAAGGAAGGCTTTCCGTTCCCACCTTGTTCAGCTATTTGAACGACATCATGGAGAGAAATGCCGAAAGCTATGGAATGGGTGCGTCCTATCACCTCGAGAGAGACCTTGCCTGGGTGTTGGTGGAATACCAGATCGATATTGCATCCTTGCCAGAGGCCGGGACTCATGTCGAAGTCGGCACGCTCCCTTACTCTTTCAAGAAGATATACGGATATCGTATCTACGGTGTCAATGATGACCATGGGGTTCGTCTCATGGAGGGGAAAGGGAAGTTCGCCCTCATCAACATCCGTACCAAGCAATTCGTGCGTCCCACGGAAGATTTGCTTGAAAAGTTCACAGACGCACATAAAGAACCCATGAGCATTCCATTTGAACGTTGGAAACCCGATACGACCAACAAAATACATGAGACCAAGCGTGTGGTTTCACCGGCACATATCGATGTGAACGGACACTTGAACAATGCGTTTTACCCGACCTACGCGTACGAGGCTTTAAGTGAGGACATCCTCACCGGATTCAGTCCGAACCGGATTTATGTCAAGTACAAAAAAGAAGTGTTTGCGAATGAAATGCTGGACATCAAAGTATATCAGGAATCAGACGGCATCTCCGTGCTCTTGCATAACGGAAACGGTATTGTCAGCGAAGTGTTTTTCGGCACAAAATAAAAAAGTGAGAAACCTCACTTTTTGTAGGCTTCAATAAGCCGGTTGACTTTAGCGGTATCGATGAACCTTGATTGTCTCAAAAGTTCCTTTCCCTGAGAGAAGATGAGGACGGTCGGGACACTGAATACGACGTGTTCGCCTCGAAAGGCATCGATGTCGTCCACATATATTTGTGCGACATTGATGGAATCGAATCCTTTGATGGTTCTTTCCAGGTGGTCGTTGATCACTTTGCATGTAGCGCAGTTGTGCGTTTTTGCCACAATCATCGCGAAATCCCCGTTCGTCATCCGATGGGCCTCTTCAAGCGAGAGAAGCGTCTTCATATTAGCACCTCGTTTCAATGATTTATGGCGTTATTATACGCTTTCAAAGATAGCAAATCAAGCATAACGAACGCACCAACAAACGAACCAATCAAAAAGGAGGGATCCCTATGGTATTCAAAGTGGAAGGCATGAGCTGCGGTCATTGCAAGATGGCTGTAGAAAAAGCGCTCGAAGCCATCGGTTACACCGATGTGAAAGTGGACCTTGAAAAAGGTGAAGTCACTGTTGATAATGCGGACTATGACACCGTCAAGAAAGCCATCGAAGACAGTGGTTATACCGTCAAGAGCTAATCATAATGTGGGCATGTCGGACATGTCCACAATTTTTATTTACATGTGTTGATTTTGGATATACTCTTTGCTATAATATGATAGCGCTGAAATCGCGACCGGATTTGGAGGGGTAGCGAAGTGGCTAAACGCGGCAGACTGTAAATCTGCTCCCTCAGGGTTCGGCGGTTCGAATCCGTCCCCCTCCACCAAATCTAGGGGTGTGGTGTTAATGGTAGCACAGCGGTCTCCAAAACCGTTAGTACGGGTTCGAATCCTGTCACCCCTGCCAATTTTAAATCACGAAGTCCTCGGACTTCTTTTTTTTGCATCGATCAGATTGTAAGTGATGCGACATTTCAAAACGTTGGAAGACCGCTGAAAATTTGATGTTTCTGCTGGATTTGACAACGTTTGGTTTCATTTTAGAATCGCGTGTTTGATGTTTAACTGTTGTCTTGTGCTACATTTTTCTATGGTTTTTTGAGAAGATTATCTGCTCCATTTTTCGGTCTTTATTTATTGTTCGAAATAGAACAGTCTTCAGTGTTTTCTTGATGTTCTCCCGTTTTTTTTCAGGTGCCCTAAAACGCGGTCTAACCATCGGTTTTTGACAAAGATTTCTTTTTACCTTTGATATAATTTTAGCTTGACTGACACCATGTCTTTCGATTGGTACTAGAATGGGCCGGATTTCATTATTTTAATCAGTTTGAACTGATGTGTTCAAAGTGCTTTTTATAGCGATGTAAACGCTTTTCTTTCTTTCTCATTTATGCTAACATAAAGGCGGTGTTGGAAGGAGTGAGCACGATGATTATATTAGATGGCAACAGCCTTTCTCTGGATGATTTTATCAGGGTAGCGAGAGATAAAGCGTTTGTCAAAATAGATGAACATGCGGTCCGAAACGTTGAAAAAGCCTATGAATCGGTTCAGAAACGTGTCCGGAACAAAGATGTTGTGTATGGAATAAACACAGGATTTGGACGACTGAGTGACGTGAGAATTGCCGAAGCGGATCTCTCGGCGCTTCAGAAGAATTTGTTGCGGTCGCACGCTTGCGGGACGGGAGCGCTTTTTGATGTAGAAACCGTTCGTGGCATGATGGTGCTCAGAGTCAATGCGCTGATCAAAGGGTACAGTGGCGTCCGGCTCAAGACGGTTCAGACACTTGTGGATATGTTGAACGAGAATGTGGTTCCGGTTGTCTATTCCCAAGGTTCGCTTGGCGCGAGTGGGGATTTGGTTCCGCTTGCACATATGGCTTTACCTTTGATTGGCGAAGGAGATGTATTTGCCGAAGGGCAAAGGATGTCAGCTGAAAAGGCGTTCTCAATTCATGGCATCTCCAAGCTGGAACGTCTTAAGGCCAAGGAAGGTCTGGCCCTCATCAACGGCACACAGGCAATGGCCAGTGTCGGGGCGTTGACACTCTATGATGCCATGGAAACATTCAAACACGCCTCGCTTTCAGCGGGCCTTACTTTCGAGGCCTTGAACGGCATTATCGATGTGTTTGATGAACGTATTCATGAAGCGCGTCCTCATGAGGGTCAAATGGAAACCGCAAAAATCATGCGTACCATTCTTCAGGGTAGCCGTAACACAACGCATCAAGGCGATGATCATGTTCAGGATGCCTATAGTCTCAGGACGATTCCCCAAGTCCATGGAGCATCTTTGGACGCATTCCACTACGTCCGTAAGGTGCTTGAGACCGAGATGAACTCCGCGACAGATAATCCGTTGGTTCTTTTTGAACCTGAAGCGGCATTGTCGGCAGGCAACTTTCACGGGCAACCGCTCGCCATCGCTCTGGATTTTCTTGCCGTCGCCATCAGCGAACTGGCTTCGATATCCGAAAGACGGATTGAACGTTTGGTCAATGCGGACATAAACAAAAAGTTTCCGCCGTTTCTGGCTAAGGTAAAAGGACGTAACTCGGGTTTCATGATTGTTCAATATACCGCGGCTTCGCTGGTTAGTGAAAACAAGTCGCTGGCGCATCCGGCGAGCGTCGATTCGATTCCTTCAAGTGGAAATCAGGAAGATCACGTTTCTATGGGGACCATCGCAGCCAGGAAAGCCCGCAGCATTTTAGAACACACCCGTAAAGTCATCGCTTTGGAAATGTTTACCGCAACTCAGGCGCTCGATTTCACCGGCGGCAACCACCTTGCACAACGGACAAAACGCGTCTATCAAACAATTAGGGACGCCGTACCCTTTATTGAGGAAGACACCATGATGCAGCCTTGGATGGACAAGGTTGAGGATATGTTGAAACGGAATCTCTTCAAGGATGACACGTTGGAGGCGATGATATGGAAACGAAGATAACCCTGAATGAAATTTTTTCCGAATTGCCGGATTATCCCGACTTCGAAGAAGGAATCCGAAGGGCGCCAAAAAGAGAGTTCACACTGTCGAAGAAAGAAACTGCACTGGCGCTTAAGAACGCATTGCGCTATGTACCTGAAAAATGGCATGAGGCACTGATGGACGAATTTTTGGATGAATTATTGCGACACGGTCGGATTTATGGCTATCGTTTTCGTCCGAAAGGCAACCTCAAAGCGAAGGCGATTCACGAATATAAAGGGGAATGTCTGCATGGCAAAGCTTTTCAGCTCATGATTGACAACAACCTGGCTTTTGATGTCGCGCTTTATCCTTACGAACTGGTCACGTATGGTGAGAGCGGTCAGGTTTTTCAAAACTGGATGCAATACCGATTGATCAAGCGATATTTGGAACACTTGAAAGATGATGAAACACTGGTGATTGCGAGTGGCCATCCTTATGGCATCTTCAAGACGTTCCCACACTCTCCCAGAGTCATGATCACCAATGGTCTTATGGTGGGAATGTACGATACTCCAAAGCATTTTGCACGAGCACAAGCGCTTGGTGTGGCCAATTATGGCCAGATGACCGCGGGGGGATGGATGTATATCGGTCCGCAGGGTATAGTACATGGAACGTACTCGACCTTATTGAATGCGGGAAGGTTGAAACTGGACATCGATGAACAAAGTGACCTTTCCGGCGTACTCTTTGTAAGCAGCGGCCTTGGCGGCATGAGTGGCGCTCAAGGCAAAGCCGCCAAGATCGCCGGCGGTGTCGGACTGATTGCCGAGGTTGATGCAAGTCGGATAAAAACACGCCATGAACAAGGCTGGATTGATAAGGTAGCATCGACTCCTGCAGAAGCGTATGAAATCGCCTATGAGTACAAGAACCGGGGCGAAGGCATCGGCATCGCCTATCAGGGCAATATCGTCGACTTGCTTGAATATGCGGTGGACCATGATGTGAAAATCGATTTGTTGAGTGACCAGACGAGTTGCCATAATGTTTATGAAGGTGGTTACACGCCACAAAGTCTTTCGTTTGAAGCGCGCACCTATTTGCTTCAAAATGACAAAAAAACATTCATTGAGCATGTGAACAAAGGATTGATCAGACATTACGCTCTGATCGAGAAACTCGTTGAGAAAGGAACATACTTTTTTGACTACGGAAACAGTTTTATGAAGGCGGTTTATGATGCTGGAGAACACAGCATATGTGCCAATGGTGTCAATGACCTCGATGGATTCAAATATCCTTCTTATGTGGAGGATATTATGGGACCCGTACTTTTCGATTACGGCTATGGCCCTTTCCGTTGGGTCTGTCTCAGCGGAAAGGACACCGATCTGAAGAAGACAGACAAAGCGGCGATGGACGTGATCGATCCAAAACGGCGTTTTCAAGACAGGGACAACTATGAATGGATCAAAGACGCCGAATCCAACAACCTGGTTGTCGGTTCGAAAGCCCGTATACTTTATCAAGATGCATTCGGACGTCGTGATATCGCACTCAAGTTCAATGAAATGGTCAGAAACAAAGAGATTGGTCCGGTTATGCTCGGACGAGACCATCATGATACGGGCGGAACGGATTCGCCATTTCGAGAAACGTCGAACATCAGGGACGGTTCCAATATCATGAGTGAGATGGCGACGCATGTTTATGCAGGGAACGCGGCGCGGGGCATGAGCCTCATCGCACTGCACAACGGTGGCGGTGTGGGGACATCCAAGGCCGTGAATGGCGGATACGGCCTCCTGCTTGATGGCAAGCAATCGACGGACGAAATCATCAAAAAAGCGGTTGTGTTTGATGTCATGTGCGGGGTCGCCCGTCGCAGCTGGGCACAGCAACCGCACGCGAAAGAGACCTCCATGTCATTCAATAAAACCAAGGAAGGCTCGATCACCATCCCGCATGAGGCGGACGAAGAAAAAATCATGAAACGTGTGGAATCCAAATACTTACGAGGAGGGATTTAATTATGAAACCGATTGTTCAATGTGTACCAAACATCTCAGAAGGCAAAGATATTGAAAAGATTGAAACCATTGTCGAACCTTTGAAAGGCAAGGACGGATTCAAGCTGGTGAGTTATGAGCCCGACAAGGATTACAACCGGACAGTCATCACGCTAATTGGCGATCCCGAGGCCATGAAAGAACCGCTCATGGAATTCGTGAAACGGGCCCGTGACACCATCGACATGACCAAACACAGCGGAGAGCACCCGCGAATGGGCGCAGTCGATGTGCTTCCTTTCATTCCGATTGAAAATATCGACATGGAAGCGTGTTCGAACATTGCCCACGAGATGGGCAAACGCATCGCGGAAGAACTCGATATTCCGGTATTCATGTATGCCGAAGCGAGTGTGAAAAAAGGCCGGAAGCGGCTGCCATCCATTCGCAAGGGTGAGTTTGAAGGCATGCGCGATAAAATCAAGGAAGACAAATGGCATCCGGATTACGGCAAACCCTCCATCCACCCCAAAGCGGGTGCGACCGGAGTCGGGGCGCGTCTTCCACTGATCGCCTACAATATCGACCTTGAGACCGACAACATTGAAGTCGCTAAAAAACTGGCCAAAGCCATTCGCGGAAGCAGTGGCGGTTTCAAGCACATTCAGGCGGGACCTGTGTTCTTGGAAGAGCGCGGTCATACCCAAGTGACGATGAACATACTGAATTATAAACAAAACCCCATCTACCGCATTTTAGAAACCGTCCGAATGGAAGCGAAACGTTACGGTATCAGCGTGCCGTCTTCTGAAATCGTCGGTCTTATTCCCGCGGATACGATCAAACGGTCATTGAAGTACTACCTAGCCGTTGAAGGCAAAACCTTGAATGAAGACATGACGCTTGATGAACTCGCAAAAATGGCACGCGATGTTCTTGGTTTCAGGGATTTCGACACCGGCAAAATCATCGAGGCGAATATCTGATATGGCTGTAATTGCAGATCTGATCATTCGAAACATCGGTGAGCTGGTGACGCCAAAACCCCACATGGGACCGCTGCGCGGGAAAGCGATGGATGACATCATCACATATCATGACGCCTTCATCGCCATAAAGGATGAACATATTGTGGATTTTGGCGAAGGCGATGGCGCCCCCTTCGAAGGCAAACACACCGTAATCCATGACGCCCAAGGAAAACTCGCCACACCCGGATTGGTGGATTCCCACACCCATGTCGTCCATTATGGATCACGCGAATACGAGTTTGAAAAGAAAATGCGCGGCGTTGACTACCTTCAGATCCTTGAAGAGGGCGGTGGCATTCTCTCAAGCGTCAAAATGACACAGGAAGCCACAGAAGAAGCACTCTACGAACAGTCCGAGAAAAGTCTCAAAATCATGATGCGTCATGGGACCACCACAGTGGAAGGCAAAAGCGGCTATGGCGTGTTCAAAGACACGGAAATCAAGCAGCTCCGAGTGTCAAAGAAATTGAATGAAACGCTACCGATCGATATCGTACCGACATATCTTGGTGCACACGCCAT
>Ga0207421_10004429_pt1 | contig 16153 bp, 16 predicted proteins | sample SodLakKL_010_SED_4_FD_187542 | JGI IMG/M metagenome (GOLD analysis project Ga0207421, IMG submission 187542) | Alkaline sediment microbial communities from Lake Tanatar, Kulunda Steppe, Russia - 8KL_010_SED (SPAdes) (version 2) | ecosystem: Environmental > Aquatic > Non-marine Saline and... | reverse complement strand
GCATTCTACTCTAAATGTATGCTTGTTAGGCAAAAATAAATTGCAAGGCCTAATAGCCTCTGCTCGCATATATTACACAAAAAAAATAAAAAGTCAAATTTTACTCTTTCTCCCCCTTTATTCTCTGAGCACCCTCGAGAGCTTTATTTATTAGCGCTTCTATTTCAATCCTCTTTTCTTCTTTTTCCGCCTGAAGAACGGTTCCTTTTGTTTCGGGACTTTGGGGCATAAACCTTACGCAACAATCTTCTTCCGGTAAAATGGATGTCTCGTAAGTTCCTATCTTTTTGGCAATTTTTATTATCTCCTCTTTATCCAAACCTATTAAAGGCCGAAAGACGGGAAGATCTACGCAATTTTCCGTAACAACCATATTTTCCATCGTCTGTGAAGACACTTGACCAAGACTTTCTCCGCTAACAAGAGCTTTCGCTTTCTCCTTTTTCGCTATTTCTTCGGCTATCCTCATCATTAGCCTTCTGTAAAGCAAGATACGCATGCTCTCTCCGGTTTTAAGCATCACCTCCTTTTGAATATCATCGAAAGGAACAAGATAAAGCACACTTTCTCCTTGGAAAAGGGAAATCCTTTCCACTACTCTCTTTGCCTTCTCTATTGACTGCTTGGAAGTGCTCGGGTATGCATGAAAATGAACAAATATATTTTTCGCTCCCCTTTTGGCCATAAGAAGTGAAGATACCGGAGAATCGATTCCTCCCGAAAGAAGAGAAACAACCTTTCCGCTCACCCCCACAGGAAGGCCTCCCGGACCCTTTATTTTTCCCGGATAAACATAGGTTTCCTCGGGAGTGATTTCCACAATACAGTTTAGGTCGGGGTTTTCCAAATCAACCTTCTTTTTTGTTTCTTCTCGCACGCGCTCTCCCAGTTTTGAAGCAAGCTCCATAGAAGAAACGGGAAACGACTTATCCGAGCGCTTAACGGTAATCCGGAAACTTTCGAAATTTTCTTTTTCTGCTTGCCGGAGAACCTCCTTTTCTATATCCTCCACTTTGGAAGGGACAATGCGAGCAAAAGAAAAGTAAGAGATACCGAAAACTCTTTTTAGCTTCTTTTTAATATTTTTGTCATCGCTAAAAACAAGAACTCTTCCTCTGGGAGAGTAAACAGTCGCTTCCGGTAAAAAACTCTTGATATTGGAAGCGAGTTTTTTTTCAAAGAAGCGACGGTTCTTTCCTTTAATACCTATCTCTCCGTAATGGCAAATCACGCACTCTTTCTTCATTTGGAGGGCTCGTTTAGTTCCTTTATTATCTTCTCTTTATCCAGTCCGTACATATCGGCCACGTCCCCTATCTTCAGTACATCTATTTCTTGAGCGGCCATCGCGCAAGATACGCAAGGAACACCGTTTTGTGCAAGTACTTTTCTACCGTGCTCCGTTTCCAATATTTCTTTTAGTGTAGTGTCTTCTGTAAACATGATGTTTGAATAATTTAGTTTTTACCTTTATTCTATAACTCCTCCTCCCACTACCTCTTCCCCCCTGTAAAAAACAATCGACTGCCCGGGGGTTACCGCCTCCAAGGGAGAAGAAAAAACAGCCTTATTTTCTTTTAGCAGGGCGCTACTTTCTTTCCCATTGTACCTTATCTTTGCCCTTACCTTAAGGGGAAAAGAAACATCTTGCAAGAAGTTTTCTTTTTTAAAAGAGACTTCTCTTTTTAGAAGATCTTTTTTGCTCTCGGTAACTATAAGCCTATTTTTATCTCTTTCCTTTTCCAATACATAGTAAGGACCTCCGGGAAGATTTAATCCTTTTCTTTGCCCTATGGTGTGATAGAAAAGACCCTTGTGTTCTCCTAAGATGTTTCCCGCAACATCCGTAATCTCCCCCGGAGATCGCCCGATATTTCTTTCCAAAAAAGAGTTCATTTTGTCCGAAACAAAACAAATTTCCTGAGATTCCTCCGTGTTGGCGGTAGGAAGATTTTCTTTTTTGGCTATCTCTCTTACTTTTTCCTTTTCATTCTCCCCCAAGGGGAAAAGTATTTTAGAAAGCCATTCCCTCTTAAGATTCCACAAAAAATAGGACTGATCTTTTCTTTTATCTTTCCCTTTCAGCAATTTATTGTTCGCAGCTTCCTCTTTTATGCGCGCGTAGTGCCCGGTAGCCACGTAGTCGGCCCCGCAGGTTATAAGACTTTCGAAAAGGCTTTTGAACTTCACCTCCCTGTTGCATATGGTACAAGGGTTGGGCGTATCTCCTTTTTTTAAGTCTGTTAAAAAAGGATCAACCACTCTTTTTTTAAACCTGTCACTAAGATTTACTACGTAGAAAGGAATATCCAGTCTTTCGGCAATCTTTCGTGCCCTTTCCTCTCCTTTGCTACTACAACACCTGTTTTCTTCTTTTTCCGACCAGAAGCGCATAAATACTCCTGTTACGGAAAAGCCTTTTCTTTTTAAAAGAAAAGCGGCAACCGAGGAGTCAACACCACCCGAAAGACCTATTACCACTTTTTTACTTTTTTTCATAATCCTCAATAGCCTTCTTTAGTCCTTCCAAAGCAAGTGAAGAGCAGTGCACCTTGACAGCGGGAAGTTTTTTTAGCTTTTCTATCATCTCTTCTTTGGTAATAGATAAAGCCTCTTTTATATCTTTCCCGATAACCATCTCACAAATCACATCGGAAGTGGCTATGGCGGCGGCACACCCTAAAGTCTGGAAAGAAGCATTTTTTATTTTGCCGTCCTCAACTTTGATATAGACGGTCATCTGATCTCCACACTGAGGATTTCCCACTTCTCCCACCCCATTTGCATCTTTCATCTCTCCCATGTGCCCTGGGTTCATAAACCTCTCTATTGTTTCTTTTGTATAATACTCCTTCATAATTTTTATTTCTTACTCCCTCTTCCCGATATCTCCCTCAGCCTCTCCACGACAGGAGGAAGCTTTTCGAGAAGATAATTAACATCTCCTTGCGTTACACCTCTTCCCAGGGTGAGACGTAACGAGCCGTGAGCCATTTCATGGGAAAGCCCGAGGGCTAAAAGTACGTACGAAGGCGAAAGAGAGTGAGAAGCACACGCCGACCCGGTAGAGCTGGCAATCCCCTCCCTATCGAGAGCTATCACCAAGCTTTCTCCCTCCACCCCTTCAAAGCTCATATTCACGTTGTTGGGAAGTCTTCTTTCTCTATCACCGTTTAAGAAAGACCCCTCAATTCTTTCTTCTATTCCCGTAATCATCATATCTCTAAGCTCCTTTGTTTTTTTCGGGTTGTTCTTCTTAATTTCTTCTATCGCCTTGCCGAGCCCGACAATCGCCGGAACATTCTCCGTTCCCGGATTAATTTTTCTTTCCTGGGAAGCTCCGTAGAAAACAGGAGAAAGAGTGATCCCTTCTCTTACAAAAAGCGCTCCCGCTCCTTTCGGACCGTAAATCTTGTGACCACTCATAACGAGAAGATCCACTCCCAGCCTATTAACATCACAAGGAAGATAGTTGACCGCCTGCACCGCATCGGTGTGAAAAACAATCTTTCTTTTTCTTTTTTTGTTTATCTCTTTTATTTTCTTTCCAATCTCTTCTATCGGCTGAATGGTGCCTATTTCACTGTTGGCGTACATTACCGAGACCAGCACCGTTTCGTCTTTTACTTTCTCTAAAACATCTTCCGCTTTCACAACTCCGTTCCTATAAACGGGTAAATAGTCCACCTCCGCCTTGCTGTTTTTTAAGGGCTCCAGAACGGCTTTATGCTCGATGGGGGAGGTTATAACATGCGGATTCTCCTCTTTTTCCAGCACTCCTTGCAAGGCCAAATTATTGCCTTGAGTTGCCGAAGAGGTAAAAATTACTTCCCTTTCTCTTGCTCCTAAAAAATTAGCCACCCTCACTCTCGCCTTATCTATGGCAAACAGAGCCTCCTGACCAAAACTGTGAACGGAAGAAGGGTTTCCGAACTTTTCACTGAAAAAAGGAGCCATCTCCTCTTGGACGCTGTCGTCTACGGGAGTAGTTGCGGCATAGTCAAGGTATATATTTTTAGTCATAAAATTCTTTATTTTAACAGATCTGATAATTTTATTTCCGAAAGAGTCTTTTTTATATCTTTATTGGCCTTCTTCCACCCCTTAGCGGCTCGACAAGCACTCCCCTTGGAACATGTGCTTTCAATACAGTTAACAATCGCCACAGACTCCCCTACGGCATCAAAAACATCTTGAAGCGATACCTTTTCAAGGGGAGTAGCCAGAAGATACCCTCCGCTCACTCCCCGTTTGGAGATCAAAAATCCCGCTTTCTCCAACCTGGAGAATATCTTTTCCAAATAGTCGAAAGGTATATCCTCTTTTTCTGCGACATCCCTCAAAGAAGAAGGTTCCTTTCTCTTGGAAAGAAAAAGCATTCCTCTTAGTGCGTACTGGGTTTTTTTAGTTGCTCTCATTTTGTTGTCTAAATTCCGACTATTACGGTCGGCTTTAGTATATCATCTCTCTTTCGTTTTACAAGAGGAAGGTTTTTAGGTAAAATACTCCTGCCCACTTTGCCCGAGTGGCGGAATTGGCAGACGCATACGACTCAAAATCGTATGGGATTTATCCCGTGTGGGTTCGAGTCCCACCTCGGGCACAAAAAGCTTTAAAATACAACTCCTTGCCTTTTAAAATAAAAAGCTCGGCATAAAAGCCGAGCAAATATACGGGCAAAGATATTATTACTATTTGCCGATCTGCGCTTCGTGAGAACTGTTCATAAGATTATTAAGAGCTCTTTGGATATTCTTTTCGTGATACTTGTACTTCTTCCATTCTTGAATATCTATCGCTTTTTCTTTCTTTTCTCTCACACCTTCCAAATTGGAAAGAAGCTTCTCCAGCATCGCCGGATCTATGCCGCTACGCAACAAAGTTCACCTCCTTTACCTGTTTCTAACATCTTTTTTGCCTGTTAAAGATCTTTCCCTCCTTTTTTATTTTTCGGAAAGAAGAAAGAGCGACTTTCTTTGGTCTTTCTTTTCTCCGACTGGTGTTGAGGGGGAAAGAGTTTGCGAAGAGGCACGCAGGGGTTTGACGCGCATATTCACTAACTCTTTTCTTCCCCCACAACCTCAAAAGACTGTCTCAAGGCTGGGGGCGAAGAATAAAAAATCCCTTTTCTTTAAGGGAGGCTAAAACGTAAAGGAAAAACAAAACCTCCCTACCCTAAGAAGGGACCACGAGGAGAAGCTTTGTCTTTTCCGGCCGGTTTTTCATATTGGCGTATTATAATTACCTTTCTTTTCTCTGTCAAGTTTCCATTAGCGAGCCTTTTTCTCTCTAAAAGTTCTTACCGATTCCCGTACAATAATCCCGGCAGCCACTCCCAGAAGAGCTCCCGAAAAAATATCAAGCGGCCAGTGAATGCCGAGAACAACTCGAGAGACGCCCACCAGAAGAGAAAAAAAGAAAAAGGCCTTTCCCAGAGACTGGTTATAATAAAAAAGAACCGTGGAGACGGCAAAAATAAAAGCCATGTGACCCGAGGGATAAGAAAAGCTCTCTTTACACGGAAGAAGAAAATTCGCTTCTTCTATAAGATGGCAAGGTCTCAGGCGAGGGAAAAGATGTCTGGTAAGCTCCACAAGTCCGTAACGGGCAAAAAGACCAGCGAAAAGCATCTCTCCTACAAGAGATCCGTTTTCTTTTTTGTTTCTAAGAAAAAGATAAACAAAAGGAAGAAGGAGAACTGCCGGGAAAATCTCGGCCAAAAAGTAAAACAAAAAATCAAGCTCAAAAGAGATACTCGTAAAACTGTTCAAAAAAAGAAGAATGCCTTTTTCAGCGCCCATATTTTTTTAAATAAAATAGATTGTAAGCGAGATGGTAGGTGGTAAGAGGGCCCACTCCTCCCGGAACAGGGGCGAGGAAAGAGGCCTTCTTTTCTACGCTTTTTCTGTCGATATCTCCTTTTAGCTTCCCCTCGTCCACGCTCGTCCCCGCGTCAATAAGTATCGCTCCTTCCTTTATCATCTCCCCTTTTACAAGTCCCGGCACTCCTGCTCCGGAAACCACAATATCACCTTTCTTCATATACTCCTGCGGGTTATCTGTTTTAGCATTTAATATCGATACGGTAGCTCCCTTTTCCATAAAATAAACTGCCAGCGGCTTACCTACAAGCCCGCCCGCTCCCACAAGCACCACATCTTTGCCTTCCGGAGTAACTCGGGCGTCCTCAAGAAGAGTATCCACGGCGCCTACCACCGGGGGAAAGATATTGAAAAAACCGTTATAAAAAGCTCCGCAAGCTTCTCCGGAAAGAAGATCAACGTCCTTGCTAAGCGGAACGGCTTCCAGAAGCTTTCTTTTCTCCATCCCAGAAGGAAGGGGGAGTTGCACAATAATCCCGTCCTCTTTAAGGGAGTTTATTTTCTCTATAATACTTTCCTCGGAAGACTCCTCTTTAAGCCGGTACAACTGAAAACCGATTCCGACCTTTTCCATCTTTTTCCTTTTTTCTCTTATATACACCTCGGAAACTTTATTCTTCCCAACTTGCACCACCCCGATAGAAAGAGAGAGTTTGCTCTCTTTTATCTTTTCCTTTAAGGCGAGAAGCTTTTCTTCCGCTATTTTGCTACCGTCGAGTATCTTCATGAGTATATGGGAAACTTTTTGCAAAGCTTTTTCACTTCTTTTTTTACTCTCCGAGCCTCTTTTTTACTGTTTTTTTCAATAACTTCCGTTATAAACTCGGCTATTTTCTTCATCTCTCTTTCTCCCATTCCTCTTGTAGTGATGGCGGGAGTGCCCAGACGAATTCCCGAAGGATTATAGGGGGGTTTTGGGTCGAAAGGTATCGCATTCATATTAACCGTAATTCCCGCCTCATCCAGAAGTTTTTGAGCTTCTTTTCCGGATATACCTTTTTCCCTGAGATCAATTAGCATAAGATGATTGTCCGTACCCCCGGAAACAAGATTAAAATCTCTCTCTTTAAGCTCACGAGCAAGACATTTGCTGTTTTTTACCACCCTCTCCGCATACTTTGCGAAGCTTTTCTTAGAAGCTTCTTTAAGGCACGCAGCAATTCCCGCTATCTCGTTTTCATGAGGACCTCCCTGAAGACCGGGAAATACAGCCTTGTCTATCTTCTCGGGAAGCTTTTTGTCCTTCTTTATCCCTCTTTTGGTAACCATAATCATCCCTCCTCTCGGCCCCCGAAGAGTTTTATGTGTAGTGGTAGTAACAACATCCGCATATCTTCCAGGGCTGGGATGGACTCCCCCCGCCACAAGCCCGGCAATATGCGCAATATCGGCACAAAGATAAGCACCCACACTGTCAGCAATCTCTCTAAATTTTTTAAAATTAAGAAGTCGAGGATAGGCGGTAGTCCCTACAAGAATCATCTTGGGCTTTTCTTCTTTTACCAAACGCTCAACTTTGTCATGATCTATTCTTCCCGTTTCTTCTTCCACTCCGTAACTAACGGATTTGTAATATTTTCCGGAAAAATTAACTTTGCTTCCGTGAGTAAGGTGTCCTCCCATCTGAAGATCCATCCCCATCACTTTTTCGCCGGGAGAAAGCAAGGCGAAATATACCGCTTGATTTGCCGGGGATCCCGAATAAGGCTGTACATTGACGTGACTTACTTTGAAAAGGTCTTTTGCTCTCTCCACGCACAAGTTCTCAATCTCATCAACTACTTCGTTTCCGCCGTAATATCTTCTCCCCGGGTATCCTTCAGCATATTTATCGCTCAAAATAGAGCTCAAAGGAAAAAGTATTTCCGGAGGCGTATGATTCTCGGAAGGGATCATCTCTAGCCCCTCCTCTCTTCTTTTTTCCTCCTTTTTGATAAGATCGTATATCTTTTTATCCTTTTTTCTTAGTCTGCTTTCTCTCATCTTAAAGGCTTTTTATTCTTTCAATAGCCAGCTTCACCGCTCCTTTGACGGGCTCTCCGGAAGGTGCTATTCTTGCGCCGGGAGAAAAGGCGGCAATCTCTTCTTCAAAAAAAGAGGTAAATCTTTCGGAGTTAAACATCCCCCCCGCCGTAACCAGAGAAAATTCTTCTTGTGTAAATCCCAGCTCGTTTATAACCGTCTTTGCGGAAAGGGCTATCTCTTTTGCTCCTTTTTTTAATATTTTTTTGGAAACCTCATCTCCTCTGTCTCCCGCCATACCTACCAAAGATGATATAAAAGGTACGTTTTTTCTAAAGTCACTGTAAATTATTCTGTTTATTTCTTCGGGAGAAGACACTTCCCACTCCTTGCAAAGCATATCTTTTAACTTTGTTTCTTTCTCTCTTTTATCAAAGCTTTTCTGAACGGCCCTAAAGCCTTCAATGCCCGTATAAAAGGCTCCTCCTTCGTCGGCTAAGTACCCCCAACCGCTCGCTCTAACTACCCCCGGCCCCCTCCATCCGCACGCCACCGCTCCGGTTCCGCATATAACGACCACTCCGTCTTTTTCTTCGGTTCCCGCACGAAAAGCCGCTTTCTGATCGCTTTCGATCAAAATCTCTCCCCTGATCCCCTCTCTTCTCAGATTTTCCACAAAAGCGCTCTTTTTACCCTTTTCCTCTTCCTCTATTCCCGCAAGAGTAATACAAAAAAGGCTCACTTCCTTTTCCTCTTTAACTTTCTCTATTAGCGAAAAAACTTCCTTTACGCTCTTTTCCATCCCTACATTTCTCCACACAGAAGGACCTCCCGTCTCTTTTTTTAGGATATTCCCCTCCCTGTCCGCCAATACGGCGTCAGTCTTAGTTCCTCCTCCGTCTATAGCTATTATATGCATCTTAAGCACCTTTGTTTTTAGTATCTTTTTCTACATTCTCTCTGACCAGGGTGTGTGGATAGATGGTGGTATCGTCTCCGATAGTTACCCCGGGCATAACGGAAACGTTGGGTCCTATTTTTACGTTATTTCCAATAACCGTTCCCATCTCTTCTCTTCCCGTGCTTACAAATTTATCCTTTACTTTTACCTGAATAGTATCTCCTCCGAAAAGGAAGTTTATAAGGACCACGCCCGTTCCAATGTTGCAGTTTTCCCCTATTACAGAGTCCCCTACAAATCCGTAATGAGGAACCTTTGTTCCCGAGAAAATAACCGAATTCTTTACTTCCACTCCTCTTCCTATAAGGCAGTTGTCGTGAATTGCCGTATTTCCTCTTACATACGCCCCGGGACCAATCACCGTATCTTTTCCTATGTAAACTGTTCCTTCCACAATGCTCCCTTTTTTAATAACGCTTCCTTCTTCCATAATCACTTTTCCTTCCACAAAAGCTCCTTTTTCGATAGTACCTTTTCTCTTTTCTTTTTCTCTTTCCAAAACGTCCTCGGTAGCGTCGAGAATATTCCACGGATAGGTTACCGCCCTCCAGTCCCTAGCCGAAACATAACTCATCTCACCGCCTTCCTCGATATATTTTTTCAGATAATCTATTATTTCGTATTCTCCTCGTGATGACTTCTCAATCTCTTCTTTAAAGAAACTTTTGCTTACGTGATAGCAACCGACGTTTATAAGATTACTCACCGGCACGGGAGGCTTTTCCACTATCTCTTTTACCCTGCCTTTTTCTACCGACACCTGTCCGTACCCTCGAGGATCTTTTACCTCTTTTACCAGAATGGAAGGATTCTTTTTTAGGCATCTTTCTATGTCTTCCCTCAGATAGAGATCATCACCGTTTAAGATAACGAACTCCTCTCCCAGAGAGGGAAGGGCTTCCTTGGCGGCATGTCCGGTTCCGAGCTGTTTTTCCTGATTTACGTAAGTTATTTTTATTCCGGCAAACCTTTCTCCCACTATCTCTTTTATGATCTCCTCTTTGTAACCAACTACAATAATTGCTTCTTTTACAAGTCCCGATAACTGTCTTAAGTTATGCTCGATAAGTGTTTCTTGTACAAGGCGGATGGCCGGCTTAGGCCTTCCGAAAGTTAGCGGCCTTAACCTCGTCCCCCACCCCGCGGCGAGAATTACTGCTTTTTTGTGCATACTTTCCTTTCTTTATTTTGTTTTTTCCAAGATACTCCCCACATCCACAAAAGAAGATCCCCCGATCTGCTTTTCAAGGGTTTCTCTCTCTTCCTTGTAGAAGATTCCTAGAGGTATCTGTGCCTGATCATTGTTATAATCCCACTCCTTGGCTTTCTTTAAGGCTTCTTCCATCGAGAGAAATTCATTTTCCATTTCATAAACACGCTCGTTATAACTTTCATAAGTATTATACCAAGCGATACACGGCTGGAGAACTTCTATAAAGGAAAAACCTTGATGGCTTACCCCTTCTTTGATAAGTCGCGTAAGATGTTTGGGGTTTCCCGAGTAGCTTCTTGCTACAAACGAAGCTCCAGCATTAAGCATCAGTTCCAGGGGGTTTATCGGATCCTCTACGCTTCCTTTGGGGGTAGTACTTCCCGCAAACCCCTTGGGACTGGTAGCGGTTCTCTGTTTTACGGTAAGAGAGAAAACGTGGTTGTCATGTACAATAACCGTAATATTGGAGTTTCTCCTTGCTCCGTGCAGGAGGTGCGCAATACCTTCACTGTAGGCATCTCCGTCTCCCACAGAGCAGATAACGTCAAGTTCTTCGTTGCCGAGCTTTACTCCGGCACCGGCCGCTATAGCTCTTCCGTGTAACGAATAGAAGCTGTTTATATTCAAATAATCGGCCATCTTTCCGTGACACCCTATTCCCGAAACAAGAACCACTTTCCTCTTGTCCATTTCGGAAACGGCCCCCGCTAAAGCGCCTTGAATACCGAAGTTTCCGCACCCAGGACACCAGGTATTTTTTGTCGGAAGTGTGATATTAGTCATGTTTTTTTACTAATCTTAATTTACTATTTGGAAACCTCGAGCCTTCTTTTTAGCTCTTCAACGGTAAAGGGTCTTCCGTCATACTTAAGTACTTTTTCGCTCACCTTCACCCCTGCACAGGAGAGAAGATTTGCCAATTGTCCAGTAGCGTTGGTTTCTACGCAAATAATTTTTTCCTTTCCTTTCAAAGCCTCCTTTATTCTCTCTTCGGGGAGAGGTTGCATAAAAAGAATTTGCAACACTCCGACATCCATCTCCTTTGTCGCTTCCAGAACGGCTCCCTTGCTGGATCCCCAAAAAACAACTGTCGTTTCCCCTTCTTTATGAACCTTTACGGCTTCGGAAAGACTCTCTACTTCGTTTTTTAGCTTCTCGTACTTTCTCAGTCTTTTTTCGTGCATTTCTTTTATCTCTTCCGCGTTCTCGGTGGCAATTCCTTTTTTGTCATGCTCATATCCACTCACTTTTACCGTCGCCTCTCCTCCGGGAAAGCAAACCGGAGAGATGTCTTCTCCTTCGTATCGAAGATAATCTTCGCTTTCTTCTCCGATAACCGCTTCTTCTTTTTCGATATGGAAGTCTCTTTTTGTACTATAGGTGTTTTCCGCAAGCTCCTTATCAAGAAGAAGAATGGCGGGAAGTTGATACTTCCAAGCCATATTCATGCATTTTCCGGAGAGAAGATAAGCTTCCTTGGTATCTCCGGGAGCGGCAATAAGTCGTACCATGTCTCCGTGCCCGGAAGAAAGCGCAAAAGAAAGGTCCGCTTGAGCGGTATAAGTGGGCACCCCGGTGGCGGGACCCATTCTCTGACTTAGAGTGATAAGAAGAGGTATCTCCGCCTGAGCGGAAAAACTTATCCCCTCGGTCATGAGAGCGAATCCTCCTCCGGAAGTTCCAATCATCGTTCTTTTTCCCGCATAAGCCGAACCCAGAGCACTGTTTATTACCGCTATCTCACTTTCGGGCTGAAAAGTTCTTACACCGTCAATTCCCGATAGAAATCTCAAAACTCCCGTAGAGGGGGTCATGGGATATGCATAATAGTTCTCCAGTCCCGCCTGCAAAGCCCCCAATGCCACCGCCTGATTTCCGGAGAGAAGATAAGAAGGCTCTTCGGAGAGCTTTTCCACCTCCCCTCTCTTTTCCATTCCCTCGAAAGCAAGACCAGCAACTTCCAAGTTTTTTTCCGTCTTCACGGGAAGCTCTCTCTCTAAGACCTTTTTCACTTCTTCCCATTCAAGCCCCGCCATTTTAGCAAAGGCAGCAACAAGAGCCGTGTTTTTCATAAGATCAATCCCTTCGGCTTTTTCCACAAAGCTTTTTAATGGGGCAGACTCTTTATCCACACCCTTAGGAAATATACTTTCTTCCAATCCCTCTATCTGGTCATCGTAGAGCAAGACCCCTCCTTTTTTCAGTTTCGGAATATGTTTTTCTATCGCTTCTTTGTTTAGGGCAAGAAGATAGTCCACCCTCTCACTTATAGCGCTTCCCTCTTCCTTGGAAACGGATATCTGGGAGAAGTTATGACCTCCCTTAATAACGGACTCGTAGTCTTCGTGAATAAATATTTTATACCCGTAGTGATTAAAGAGCTTACCGATCAGAAGCCCCGCCTTTTTTGATCCCTGACCGGCAGCCCCGGCAACTATAATCTGCATATAATGTTTTTTATACTTTTAATCTTGCTCTGTTACGATATTGACCAACTTGTTTTGAATGACCACTTTCTTTTTTATGCTCTTTCCTTCCGTCCATTTCTTTATCTTTTCGTTTTCTAGGGCTATTTTTTCAAGTTCTCCCTCCGTCAAATCTTTTTCCACTCTCAAGGTGTCCCTCACCTTTCCGTTGACTTGCAGTACAATCGTCACCTCCTCTTCGTATGTTTTCTTCTCACTATGTTTCGGCCAAGGTTCCTTTTCAATCTCTCCTTTGAAACCGAGAACTTCCCACATCTCCCACGCAAAGTGGGGGGCGAAGGGAAGAAGAAGGAGGAGAAATGTTTTTACCTGCTCTTTTCCGGGACTCTTCATATGAGAAAGAAGCGTCATCAGAGAAGAAATGGCCGTATTGAAACGCATCTCCTCTATATCTCCGGTAACTTTTTTTATAGCCTTATGGAGATGCTTTTCCAGGTCGGGATCGTTTTCTTCCTTTGTTACACTCGGAAGCTTCCAGGCTTTTTCCAAAAATCTTTTCACACCTTTTATCCCTTGCGGATCCCATGGTCCTCCTTGGTCGTAAGGCCCCATAAAGCAAAGATACATTCTTACGCTATCTGCTCCGTGTTTTTCTATTTCTTTTGCCGGATCAACTACATTTCCCTTGGATTTGGACATCTTCTGTCCGTCGCTTCCTAAAATTATTCCCTGGTGCCTTAGCTTGGAAAACGGCTCGGAAAAGGAAAGGTACCCCATATCTCTCAGGGCCTTGGTCACAAATCGCGAGTAGAGAAGATGGAGTACGGTGTGCTCCGCTCCTCCGATGTAGATATCGACAGGAAGCCACTCGTCTATTTTTTCTCTGTCGGCAAACTCTTCTTTATTTTTCGGATCGGTATAGCGGATATAATACCAAGAAGAACAAACAAAGGTATCCATGGTATCTGTTTCTCTCTTTCCCTCTCTGCCACACTTAGGGCACTCGGTTTTATAAAACTCTTCCGCCTTGGCAAGAGGAGACTCCCCTTCCCTGGTGGGAGTAAGATCCTCGAGAGAGGGAAGTTTTACCGGCAGGTCTTCTTCGCGAACGGGCACACTCCCGCAATCTTCACAGTGCACGATAGGAATCGGCGCCCCCCAGTAGCGTTGTCGGGAGATAAGCCAGTCTCTTATTTTATAACTCGTCTTTCTTTCTCCTACTTTTTCTTTTTCAAGAAAAGATATTATTTTTCCTCTTGCCACGCTCGAGTCCATACCGTCAAAATCTCCCGAGTTTACTATCTTTCCCTCTCCCTGGTAAGGGAGCTCTTCCTTTTCCGAGACTACTCTTCTTACAGGTAAGCTGTGCTTTTTGGCAAAAGCAAAATCCCTTTCGTCATGAGCGGGAACAGCCATAATAGCTCCTGTCCCGTAGTGCATCAGGACATAGTCGGCAACAAAAATAGGGAGTTTTTCCCTGTTTACCGGGTTTATCGCCGACACGCCTTCCAGTTTTACTCCGGTCTTTTCTTTTTCCCCGCTTACTCTTTCTTTTTCCGAGCGCTTTTTTGCCTTTTTTACATAATCTTCAACTTCCTCCAAGTTTTTTATATCCCCTTTTACCTTTTCCAGAAACGGATGCTCGGGAGAAAGAACAAGATAAGTGGCTCCGAAAAGAGTATCGGGTCTCGTAGTGAAAACGTCTATTGATGTCTCGCCGTCGGAAGCTAAAAATTTAACAATCGCCCCTTCGGATCTTCCTATCCAGTTTCTCTGCATCGCTTTCGTTCTTTCGGGCCAATCCACCTCCTCTAGAGCGGCGTCAAGTTCCCGGGCATACTTTTTTACATTAAAAAGCCATTGATCTATCTCTCTTTGCTCTACTTGCGCATCACATCTCTCACACTCTCCTTCCACCACCTGCTCGTTAGCCAAAACTGTTCGGCACGAAGGACAAAAATTAGCCGGAGCCTTTTTTTTATAAGCCAAACCTCCTTCAAAAAGTTTCAAGAAAAGCCACTGAGTCCACTTGTAGTAATCGGGAGAGCAGGTAATAACCTCCTTTTCCCAGTCATAAACGGGCCCCATGGATCTTATCTGCCCTCTCATCCTTTCTATGTTTCCGTAAGTCCACTCCTCCGGATGAATATTTCGTTTTATGGCTGCATTCTCCGCGGGAAGCCCAAAGGCATCAAATCCTATCGGCGACATAAGTCTGTACCCTTCTAGTCTCTTCTTGCGCGCATAAACATCGCCTCCTACGAAATTATACCAGTGACCTATATGAAGATCTCCCGAAGGATACGGAAACATTACCAAATGATAAAACTTCTCTCCTTCTCGAGGAGTCTTGTATGTTCCTTCTTTTTTCCACCGCGCTTGCCACTTTTCCTCTATTTCGTTTGGCCTGTATTCCATAGGGGTTATTTTACAAAGAAAAAGCCGTTTTGTCCAACAGAACTCTTTTTGAAATAAAACTGGTACCAACCCCTAAATGCCGAAAAGTTTTTTTCCGTTCTCCGTAGTCGCTTTTACTACTTCCTTTACCTCAATTTCCTTTATTCTCGCCACCTCTTCCGCTACATACTTTACAAAAAGTGGCTCATTTCTGCCCTTTTCGGTAGGCGGGGTTAGGAAAGGGCAGTCCGTCTCGAGAAGAACTCTTTCCAGAGGAACTTCTCTTAAAGTGTCCTCCATATTCATCTTGAATATTACCCCGTTTATTCCCAGATAAAAGCCCATGCCCATATACTCTTCCGCCTCCTTTTTCCCTCCCGTAAAGCAATGTACTACCCCCTTTAGACCTTCTTCTTCTTTGAGTATTTTTATTAGTTCTTTGTGAGCTTTTCGGCAGTGTAAAATAAGAGGGAGAGATGTTTTTTTGGAGAGCTCGATATGCTTTCTGAGTACTTTTTCTTGTTTTTCCAAATCTTCACCGTGCCGATCAAGTCCTGTTTCGCCGATTGCCACAACTTTGGAGTTTTTCGCTAATTTTTCGTACTCGGAAAAACTTTCCTCAAAATCCTCCTCTTTGATGTGTAGAGGGTGAAGGCCTATCGCCGAGTAAACCCCTTCTTTATAACTTTCGGCGATGCTTATCACTTTCCTGCTCTCTCGGAGATCTGTTCCGACGTTTACCGTAAAAACGCCTCCCTCAAGAGAGTTTTTTATGACCTTTTTTCTGTCTTTATCGTAATCTTTGAAGTTGAGGTGCGCGTGCGTGTCAAAATATTGCATGTCAATAAATTCTATCACAAAACAAAACCCGCCCCAAAAGGGGCGGGTTAAGTTTATCTTTTCACAAATCTAGAAAGTTTCGTAATCTTCATTGCATGTATAATCGCTCTCATCGGCCGTAGTACAAACGTCAACTCTTCCGTCATTTTCTCTTATTTGATAATCCTCCTCACCGAGCGGATCGACTAAAGAGCCACTTAAGTCGCAATCACCCCCCGCCGCAAGATCACCGAAATCTGTCGCATCTCCCCCACTACATCTTTTAACAGCAGTGGCAAGAGATATTCCGTCGGGATCATCGGCCACCATCAAGTGTATCCCTTGACCTATGGCGGTAAAATGACTATCTCTGGTAGCATTCCTGGCATCCGCGAGCCTTTCTCCCGGAGTAACGGTAATAATTACCGCTGCTGCGAGGATGGCGATAATACCGATCACTATCAGGAGCTCGATTAGGGTAAAACCTTTTTCT
>Ga0207421_10004427_pt1 | contig 16154 bp, 13 predicted proteins | sample SodLakKL_010_SED_4_FD_187542 | JGI IMG/M metagenome (GOLD analysis project Ga0207421, IMG submission 187542) | Alkaline sediment microbial communities from Lake Tanatar, Kulunda Steppe, Russia - 8KL_010_SED (SPAdes) (version 2) | ecosystem: Environmental > Aquatic > Non-marine Saline and... | reverse complement strand
CAGGAAAGGGATCAGGAAAGGGATCAGGAAAGGGAGCCGAACCGAGGTTCACGGACCGGGACCGAAGAGCAGACGCAGCCGCAGGACGGCGAAGACCGGAACCGTCAGGATGCCGGCGAGCCGCCGCCGCTGAACCCCCGCGAGCGCGACACCCTGGAGGTGCAGTGGAAACAGCGACTGGCCGGGGCCGCTCAGGAGGCCATGCAGGCCGGCAAGCTGAGCCGCGATCTCGCCCGGCTGGTGGACTACGTGCTGGCGCCCAAGCTGCCCTGGCGCATGTTGCTCGCGCATTACATGACCGCCCAGGCCCGTGACGACTACAGTTACACGCGGCCTTCGTCCCGGCGCGGCGAGCCCGCGATCCTGCCCAGCCTGCGCAGCCACCAGGTGGACGTGACGATCGCGCTGGATACCAGCGGTTCGATCTCCAGGGAGGAGATGCTGGAGTTTCTTTCGGAGATCGACGCGATCAAGGGCCAGATCCGCGCGCGGGTCGTACTGCAGGCCTGTGATTCGCGCCTGAGCCCGGACGGTCCCTGGATCTTCGAGGCCTGGGAGCGCATGGTGATGCCGGAGTCCTTCAAGGGGGGAGGCGGCACGGATTTCAGGCCCGTGTTCGAATGGGCCCGCACCCTCGACCGCGAACCGGATCTGCTGGTCTATTTCACCGACGCCGTTGGCCGCTTCCCCGCTGTCCCGCCGCACTATCCGGTGATCTGGCTGGTGAAGGGCAGGGCGCCGGTACCCTGGGGCCAGCGGATCCAGCTGAACTGACGGCGATCTCCAGCAAATTGAATCAATGCGGACCCCCGTGGAAAAAGGTCGCTGTAGCGACTAGCCTTCAGAGAGACCGCGCCCCGCTCCCGGGATCTCTCCGGTACCCGGGAGCGGGCCTGGCAGCAGGCATTCAGCGAGATCGTCGAACCGATGATGCTGGACGGCATGAGAAGTTGAACCGGGCGGGGCCGGACCACCGCCGTGACCCGCAGGTCTGATGCTGGAACGACTCTCGAAATCAGAAACTTGCTTTGCAAATAAAAGACCGTTGGAGGCCTTGATGAATCTGTTCAAGTACGCGGTGTGGCTTGGTGTGGCACTGCTGGTTTCCCATGCGCCGGCACTGGCTAGTCCGCCGGACGATTCAAGGGCGCTGGAGGGCGTCGAAACCGGCAAGGTGGTATTCGACCTGAACAATAACGACCCGCAGGTGCTGGCCCTGTATCTGCAGGTGATCCAGGAGACCTACGAGGATCTGCGCGATCAGGGGGTGGAACCCGACATCATCCTGGCATTCCGGGGTCGGGCCGTGACGATGGTGTCGCAGGATCGGGAACGCTTCGAACTTACCGAATTCGACCACCTGGATCGCATCGAGGATCTCGTCGGCGAACTCCGGGACAAGGATATCCGCATGGAATCGTGCGCGGTTGCCACTCGGCTGTTTGGTGTGGACCACGGGGAGTTGTTACCCGGAATCACACCGGTTCGCAATACCTTTGTGTCGCTAACGGGGTATCAGGCCCAGGGCTACGCGCTGATTCCAATCTACTGACCGAACCGCCGCGCGCATTTTCACGAGAAAAGCTCCCGCCCCCGCTCGCGGGGGAAGGGTGCGGCCCGGCTCCATTTCAGGCGGCTCTGTTCCGGGCGCCATGCTCGGGACGGCCACGACCTGTTGTTCGGGCGATCCGATCGGCATGATGGCTTCATGCCGGTGGTGGTATCTGGTAGTTTCGGTCTTCCTCAAAACAAGGAAACAGGCCCATGACGATCCAAGTCGAGCTGGTTCCCGTCATCTCGCTGGTTGCGGGCATCGCGATCCTGCTCGTGCCCCGGCTGCTCAACTATATTGTCGCCATCTACCTGATCGTGATCGGCGTTATCGGGATCTTCAACCTGTAGCGGACCCCTGCCGCTGGTGACGCCCCGGGCCCGTGGATCCGTGCGCTGCGGAAGCCGCCGGCGTGGCTCTCCGGCAGTTCTGCCGGTGCCCCGTCACCGGAACCGCGCCCGGAAGGACCGGGTGACGCGGGCGAAGTCCTCCGGAAGCAGGGCTTCTGTCGGCTCCCGGATATGGTCGGGAACGCCGCCATGGAAAGCCTCTGCGATCCCGCCGGCGATGCACGCCATGGTGTCGCTGTCGCCGCCGAGCGAGACGGCGTTGCGGATCGCGTCTTCGAGGGAGTCGGAGTCGAGGAAGGCGATGATCGCCTCGGGAACGGAGCCCTGGCAGGAGACATCGAAGCCGTAACCCGGCCGGATTTCGTCGACGCTGCGTTCCAGGTCATAGCCGAATTCGCGCACCAGCCGGTCCCGGATGGCCGGCTTCCCGTGACCGGTGCGCGCGAGAAAGACCGCGAGCGCCGTGGCCTGGGCGCCGCGGATCCCCTCGGGATGGTTGTGTGTGATCGCGGCCGTCCGGCGGGCGTGTTCGAGTACCGCGTCTTCCGTCTGGAAGGCGAAGCCGACCGGGCTCACACGCATTGCCGAACCGTTGCCCCAGCTGCCGTAGGGGCCAGCGTCGTCGATGTGCAGCCAGCGCCGGAAGGAGCCGCCGTAGCCCGCATCGGGGTAACGGCGGCCGAAATCGCGCACCGCCTGCGCGTAGGGCCGTCCCGACAGGATCGCGTCGGCGATGGCCACCGTCAGTACGGTATCGTCGGTGAAACGCGACCCGCTCTGGAACAGGGGGAAGGCCCTGGTCTTGATCGGACTGGCCTCGTACACCGATCCGATGATGTCACCGGCAATCGCGCCGAGCATTTGCCTCTCCTTTCTGCGGGAGACCGGCGTACAGGATAACCCGGCGGGCAGAAACGCGAGCGCCTCGATGCCTTATCCGGAGAACCCACGATCCGCCAGAAAGGACCGGACCAGGCCGGCCAGCACGGGTTCGCCGGGTTCGGCGAACTCGTAGCGGGCACGCACGACCGGCTTGTCGATTTCGATCAGCGTCGCCAGGTCGCAGGGTGTCGCGGCCACCACCACCTCTGCCGCAACCGCAGCAATGGTCTCGCGCAGCGCCCGCAGCTGCGATGCGTGGTAACCGACCGCCGGCAGTACTGGCCCGATGTGCGGATATTGTGCGTAGACCGAAGCGATCTCGCCCGCGGCCGCCGGTCGGGGGTCGACGATAAGTGCCTCCGCTTCGCTGGCGGCGACATGACCCGCGCCGTGGGACATGCCGCCGTGGGTCAACGTCGGCCCGTCCTCGACGACGACCACCCGCTTGCCGGCCACCCGGTCCGGATCATCCAGGCGCACCGGCGATGCCCCGCGGACGACCTGCGCATGCCCGTTGGCGCTGTGCACGGACTCCATCACTGCCTGGATGCTGTCCTCGGAGGCGGCGTCACACTTTGCGACGAGCACAATGTCGGCCATGCGCAGGACCGTCTCCCCGGGGTGGTGGGTGGTCTCCTGTCCGGGCCGCAGCGCGTCCACCAGCACGATGTGCAGATCAGGCCGCACGAACGGGAAGTCGTTGTTCCCGCCATCCCAGAGGATTACATCGCATTCCGCGGCGGCGGCCGGGACGATCCGCGCATAGTCGATTCCGGCATAGACCACGTTCCCGAGGGCCAGGTGGGGTTCGTATTCCTCCCTTTCCTCGACGGTGCAGCCGGCGGCGTCCAGATCGGCCTGCTCGGCAAAGCGCTGCACCGCCTGCCGCTCCAGATCGCCGTACGGCATCGGGTGGCGGATCACCGCTGCCCGGAGACCCTGCTCCTTCAGCAGCCCGGACAGCCATCGCGTCACCTGCGACTTCCCGCAGCCGGTGCGCACCGCGCTGGTGGCAATCACGGGGACGTCGGCGTCGAGCATCGTCCGCCTCGGGCCAAGCAGCAGAAAGTCGGTACCCGTCGCGAGTGCCATCGAAGCCCGATGCATCACGTGGGCGTGGTCGACGTCGCTGTAGGCGAACACCACCTGGTCGACCCGCTCACGGCGGCAGAGATCTTCGAGCTCTTCCTCGGGAAATATCGGGATCCCCTCCGGATGGTGGGGACCGGCCAGGGCCGGTGGATACCGCCGCCCGGCGATCTCCGGAATCTGCGTCGCCGTGAACGCGACGACCTCGGTGTCCGGATCATCGCGGTAGACCACGTTGAAATTGTGAAAGTCGCGACCGGCCGCCCCCATGATGAGGACGCGGGTTCGCGCGGCAGGTCGCCGCATCACTCCCTCCAGCGTTTGGGATCGGGTCGCCTTGTGGCGGTCACCGTCTCGACGGCCACGGGCCGATCAGCGCTTCACCGACAGAACCTGGACCAGGCCCGCGATCCCGACCAGGGTACCGCCAAAGACCGCGGCATAGGCGAACAGCGACAGTGCGAGCCCGGGTTCGATCGCGCGGCTCACCTGCGCCAGCAACAGGCCGAGGCCCGCCAGCATGATCACGAGACCGGTCAGCAGGAGACGCACGCCGCCGGCCTCGTTAACGATAGAGCCAGCAGGCTGTGTGGTGACCGTTGCGAGGTTCGAATTCCGGCGGGTCCTCCTGGTCGCAGGTGCCTGGAATCATCCGGTTGCAGCGCGGATGGAAGCGGCAACCGGCCGGCGGCTTCAGCAGACTCGGCGGTTCGCCGGGGGGCACCTCGCGCATTTGAAGTGCATTGTCCGGGTCGGGGTCGGAGATGGCCCCGAGCAGGGCCTGGGTGTAGGGGTGCTGCGGATGGTTGAGCAGTTCGTTCACCGGGGCCTGCTCGACGATCCGGCCGGCGTACATCACGAAGATCCGCTCGGCGAAGTGCCGTACCGTGGAGAGGTCGTGGGTGATGAACGCAAGGGTCAGCCCGTGGTTGGTCTGGATGCTCCGCAGCAGTTGCAGGATCTCCACGCGCACCGATGCGTCCAGCATCGAGACGGGCTCGTCGGCAATGATCATCGCCGGGCGCAGGATCAGCGCGCGCGCGATCACGACCCGCTGCTGCTGGCCGCCGCTCAGCATGTGGGGGAACTTGGACAGAAAATCGTCCGGCGGCGAGAGACGAACCTCCTCGAGGGCTTCCCGCGCGCGCTTTTCGCGTTCCGCCCGGTTGCGCATGCCGTGCACGATCAGAGGTTCGTGCAGGATGCGCCGCACGTCCATGAAGGGCGGCAGCGCGCCGTAGGGGTCCTGCTGCACGAAGCCGACGCGGGCCAGGTAGGTCTTGCGCTCCCGTGCATCGAGGGTACCGAGCGAGCGGCCTTCGAAGATCACCTCGCCGCGGGTCGGCTGATGCAGGCCAAGCAGCGTTCTCGCGAGTGAGCTCTTGCCGCAGCCGCTCTCGCCGACGAAGGCCACCGCCTCGCCGGCCTGCAATTCGAAATTCACCCCGTCCACGGCGCGTACCGAACCCACTCGCAGGAACCCCCACTGGCGCAATTCGAACCAGGTGTGCAGGTCTCGGGCGGAGAGGACCGGCCCGGCCGCAGATCGCCGGATGTCGCGGGCGGGTGCGCTCATGCCCGGCTCCCTGCTGCATGGAGCCAGCAGCGCACCGTTCGGCGGTTGCCGATGCGGAACGTCTCCGGGTCACGATCGCAGCGATCGAATCGCGACGGGCAGCGCTCGGCGAACCGGCAGCCTTCGGGTGGATTCAGAAGGTTCGGCGGCTGCCCCGGGATGTGGACCGGCGTCTCCTCCTGGTGCAGGCGCGGCACGCTGGCCATCAGCAACTTGGAATAGGGGTGGGCCGGTTCCCCGAAAAAGTCCTTCGCATCGGCGAATTCCACGAGCTGGCCGGCGTACATCAGCGCGACCCGTTCGGCGATCTCGCTGGAGGTCGAGACGTCGTGGGTGATCAGGATGAAGCTGGTCCCCAGTTCCTGCTTGATGCGCTTCAGCGCGTTCATGATGCTGGCCTGGGTGAGCACGTCGAGCGCGGACGTGGGCTCGTCCATGATCACGAGGTCGGGTTCGGTCACCAGAGCCATCGCGAGCACCGCACGCTGGCGCATCCCGCCCGAGAGTTCGAAGGGGTAGCGCTGCAGGAAGTCCGCGGAGATTCCGACCAGGCCGAAGACCTCTGCGGTCCGCTCGCGCGCCTGCCGCGCGGACCAGCCCCGATGCACCCTCAGCGGCTCCGCCACCTGCTCGCCTACCCGGATCACCGGGTTCAGCGCGTTCATGGCCGCCTGCATTACCATCGAGATCCGCACCCATCGCACCTCGCGCCGGAACCGTTCCTCCGAGAAGCCCATCGTCTCCACGCCATCCACGAGCAGGTTGCCGGAAAAGTGCTGCACGTTGCGGGGCAGCAGACGCATCAGCGCCTTCGCTAGCGTGCTCTTGCCGCAGCCGGACTCGCCGAGCACCACCAGGGCCTCGTTGCGCCGGATATCGAAGCTCACCCCGTCCAGGGCCCGGACCACGCCGTTCCCGCTGCGGTAGTGCAGACGCAGGTCCTCGACACGCAGCAGGGGTTCGCTGGCCATCGTCTACATTGTCCTCAGTCGGGGGTTGAAGATGCGATCGAGCGCAAATCCCAGCATGGCGAAGCCGAGGCCGGTGAGCATCAGCAGGGCCGCTGGCGACAACACCCAGTAATAGAAACCGTGGTAGAGCGCGCTCTGGGTCTGTGCATCGTTCATTACCTTGCCCCAGGTCGGCAGCACAGGATCGCCGAGCCCGAGCAGTGCGAGCGACGCCTCCAGAAAGACGAAGGTGGGAATCAGGGTGACGAAGGTCGGAATCAGCACCGGCAGGATCCGCGGGATCATGTAGCGCAGGATGATGCGTGCATTGCCGGCCCCGTAGGCTTTCGCGGCCTCGATGTAGGGCGATTCGCGAATCGGCAGCAGCATCGCGCGATACATCTTGATGCCGGCGCTGAAGATGCCGAGCGCGATCACGACGCCGAGCATCACCCAGATGCTGGTCGAGTAGAGCGTGCCGACCATCACCAGGATGGGCAGCATCGGCAGGATGATGTTGACCTCTGTCAGGCGCTGGATCACCGCATCGACCCAGCCCCCGTACCAGACCCCGGCGGCCGCGATCACCAGCGTCGTGACCGTGGTGCCTACCGCCGCAAGGAGACCGAATGCCAGCGCCACCGGAATGCCCCAGAGCAGGGCCACCATCAGGTCCCGGCGCTGGTGGTCGGTGCCGGCGAGTCCGTGGACCCTTCCGTACACCACCAGGTCCGCGTCGACGCGCGCATCCGCCTCGAAGGTGATCGCGTCCACCACCAGCCGGTAGCGCCCGCCGATAACCTCCGGGGGGCCGTCCCCCTCCGGCTCCGCAGCAAACAGCCCGACGTGCGGCACGCGCCCCAGCCGGCGTTCCAGTTCCCAGTCCTGCGAGATCGACACGCGCTCCTCGCGGGCGGGGCGCCGGCCGCCGAGATTCAGTTCGCGGCCGTCAGGCGTCTCCCAGGTCAGGCGCACGAAGGGCTCGCGCTCGGTGTGGCTGGAGGTCAGAAAGAGGTTGAGTTCGCTGGGGAATCCGTCGTAGTCGAAGTCGAATTCCAGCGGGATCCGCAACCGGTTGCCGCCGACAAAGGGTTCCTCCTCGATGACGGCATCGTCGCTCGAGACGACGATCGTACGCGGCAGGTTGCTGCCGGCGATGCGATCCACCCAGGCGGGGCGCGCATTCACCGGGTGCATGCGCCATACATCGCCGCCGCGCCACAGCTCCAGCGCCTGGCCGTAGGGGATGGTCACGACCGTGAACACGGCTGTGCCGACCAGCGCGAAGATGATCGCGAGGCCCACCAGGGCCGATGGGTAACGGCCCATCCGGCGCAGGCCGTCGAGCAGCGGCCTCATGCGCGACCTCCCGTCCGGGTGCGTGGTGTCCGCATCAGCCGGTCCCCACGCGCACACGCGGATCCAGCAGCGCGTAGAGGATGTCCAGCAAAAAGACCGTGACCGCCAGCAGATAGGCGAAGATCACCACCGTGCCGATGATCACCGGCGTGTCGCGGTGCCCGATGGCCTGGAACAGCAGGGTGCCCAGTCCCGGCCAGTTGAAGACCTGTTCGAGGATGATCGCGCCGCTCCACAGGCCGATCAGCATCAGCGCGAAGCTGGTGATGATCGGGGACAGCGTCGGCCGCAGCACGTAGCGGCGTTCAATGAGGCCCGACGGCAGGCCCTTGGCCCGGGCCATCTCGACGTAATCCTCGCTCGAGTGGATCAGAAAGAAGGTCCGCCAGGAGTAGATCGAGATGAAGATCGTCGAGATGAACATCGCGGTGACCGGCAGCAGCATGTGCCGCAGCAGGCTCGCCGCATAGGCGAGCGTGCCCTCCGGCGGCGGCACGTCCACCATGCCCCCGGCCGGCAGGATCGGGATCACGAAGGCGAACAGCAGAATCAGGAAGATCCCGTAGAACCATCCCGGCGCGGCCGAGCTCGGGGCCAGCGCGATCACGCTGCGATCGAGCGCGCTGCCGTAGCGGCGCGACAGCCCGAGCGCGATGAAGACCGAGGCGAAGAAGACCAGCAGGTTCGCGGTGCCGAACAGCAGCAGGGTAGCCGGCAGACGCTCGACGATGATCCAGTACACCTCGCGCGCACCGCGGTCGCTGTGCATGTGCTCGGACCGGCCCAGGTCGAGCCGGATCGCCTGCTGCAGGTAGTCCACGCTGCGCACGATGAACGGCTGGTCCAGGCGCAGACGATCGACCTCGAGCTGAACCTGGCGCTGGATCAGTTCGTTGCGCTCCTGCGCGCTGAGATCGAAGAAGGCGGGATCGGCGCGCACCTGCTCGGCGACGGTGCTCTGGATCTGCACCATGCGCAGTTCGTCCACCTGGCCGCCCATGTTGGCGATCAGGATGGTCAGGTAGACCCCGACCAGAACGGTCAGGAACAGGGCGGCCAGGCGCTTCACGGTGAAGACGCTGAGGCGGCGCAGATCGCGCAGGAATCCGCGCGCGGGTGCGGCGATGGCGCCGTCGCGATCGGTCATGCGCCATCCCCCGGCGGTTCCTGCGGCTCCCGTGCGGGCACGGTCGCGAAGACCTGCGAGGCGAAGGAGGGGAGAGCGACCAGCCGCGAGATCACCGCAATCTCCAGGCTGTTCGCCCCGTTGCCAAGCGCCGCCAACTCTTCCGGGTCGAGTTGCAGCCGCCAGGTCGCGTTCACCGGGGATGTCAGGGTGCCCTTGCGCGCGAGGCTGCCGGTCCCGTCGAACAGGAGGTACTGCACGCTCTCGATCGCGTCCTCGGGGTAGGGCTCGCCCTGGAAAGTCACCTGCAGCGTGAACTCGGCCGATTCACCGGCGGTGACCACCATCGGCCCGTCCAGTTCGACCTCGGGAATCGCCGGCTCGGTGAACCGCAGCCACTTGTCGGCGGGGTCCGGGAAGTCCTCGAAGCGGCGCAGCACCAGGGCCCGCTCGAGCGGATGCACGGAATGCAGGTAGAACGGCCCGTCTCCGACCCAGTAGTGAGCGCGCTCGGCGCGCCAGTCGGCGAGCGCACGGAAGCGCCGGGTGGCCTCGCCCGGTTCCGTGAGCGTCGCGAGGGTCTCGGGGAAGGGCAGGAAATCGTCCGCGAGGGCGGCATCGAGATGCCGGTCGAGGATCGCAAGGCTCGGACCGGCGACCAGGCTCATCCAGGTGACTCCCATTCGGTCTGCCTTGTTCGAGGAGAAGGCGAGATCGCCGGTGGCCTCCGCGCGGATGCCGAGAGCCAGCGTATGCCACGGGGAGACCGACGGGGTGCGGGCGGCCACGATGGTCTCCGCATCGGGGTAGATCTGGTCACTGTAGATCTCGACCACGAGGGGGTCCCGGGAGACGATGCGCCAGCCGCGGAAGTGGCGCTGGAAGACCTCGAAGGTCGGCACGTGGCTGGCATCGAAGAGGGGACTGTCCTCGTCACTGCGTTCGAAGCTCAGAATCCACGGGAGCACCATGTCCGCGAGGGACAGCGGCGAGCCGTCGTGCCAGTGGCGTTCCAGATACCCCGCCTCGTAGTACACACGCGTCCGGGTCCTTGCGGTGATGCCCTCCGGGTGGCGTTCCCCGACGGTGACGAAGCGTTCGGCCGCGGTATCCCAGTCGATCCAGGTGTCCGGCGGAACCTCGAGCTCGGGGGTCGTCTCGAGGGTGAGCCAGTCGTGGCTCCGGATCACCGGCACCCCCTCCTGAACCGTCACCTCGGCACGCTCAATGCGCTGCGGCCAGTGCAGTCCGGTGAACGGATCCGGCACCAGCTCGATGTCCGCGAGCGCGCGGATCATCATGGTATCGAAGATCCAGTTGCTCCCGGCGACGGGGTTCCAGGGCTCGGTGAGCAGGCTCGGCACCGCGAAAACCACGGAGCCGCCGATGCGGTCCCGAAAGCGGATGGTGTAGGGCCACAGCCGCGAGCCGGAGATCCCGCCCGCCAGATCGGCTGCGACCTCGATGTCACGGGAGTGGGGAAAGACGTTGAGCTGATCGACGACCCAGATGCGAACCGAGTCGGCCATGGCCATTTCGAGCGCGCGTGTCATCAGCCGCTGGCGCTCCTCCCAGTCCGCATAGTCCCGGCGCTGCAGGCGGTCGGCGATGTCGTCGAACTCCGGATCGGGCGCGTAGACCTGCCAGAGCGGCTCCGGACGACCGCGCGGCGTGTAGTAGTAACTGAAGTTCTCGGCCAGGTCGCGGTTGATGACCGTGGAGATCCAGCCGCCGGTGTAGAGATGCCACTGTCCGGCGTGCGGGTCGCCCGCGATCCAGATGCGCGATGCCTCTTCCGCAGTGCGATACAGCCGCTCGACGTCGAAGCCCAGGTCCTCCATCAGATTCGCGACATAATCGCCGACCCGCTTGCGCGCGTCTTCGGTGCGAATCAGCACGCTGACCCGGACCGGTTCGCCCTGATAGCGCCACTCTCCGTTCTCGCGACTGGCCCCGAGCCGTTCCATCGCCTCGCCGATCACGCGTGCGGCCCGCTCCGGGTCGTGCTGATAGCGCAGTTCCAGCGCGCGCGCCACGTCGGCGAGCCGCGCGTAGTCCGGAAAGACGGTGTTCAGTGGCAGGTAGCGCGGGACCGCCAGCCCCCCGTAAAGCTCTTCCGCCACGTAGCGGCGGTTGATCAGCCAGTTCAGCGCCTCCCGGACCTCGCGGACGTGGAAGGGGTTGAGTTCGCCGCTGGCCAGGTGGGGACCCGCCGGATTCACCGTAAGCTCCATCGACGAGCCGTAGGCGAGGGCATAGGTCGCGCGCTCGGAGTCGCGAAGCCGCTGGAATACCGTGGTGTTGCTCACCCCCTGCGCGAAGAGGTGGTGAGTGCCGCTCTCGATCAGTCCCGCCACCTTGCCGGCGTCGGATTCCTGCGTGAACACGATCTGATCGACCAGTGCCCCGGTACGCTCGGCAGGATCACCAAGCACACCCCGGTCGACGATCTGTCCGGAGGGCTGACCCGGCGCCGTGACCTCGGGGCGCAGAAAGACGACAGCCACGATACCGGCAACGAGCAGCGCGGTGGCGCCGAGTCCGATCTTGCTCATCATTTCGGGGACGAAAACCCTGTCGTGAACGTGTCCGCAACACGATATGCAGGGGGCGCACACCCTGACAAGGTGTTTCCGGGGAGATCGTGGAGGGCATATCGGGCGGTGCCCACGTGGTCACGAGCGAAGCGGCGCATCCCGGGCCGGGTGCCGAAGATCGATACCTTCTGGGTCGCCAACTCGCTGTGCTCCTCGCCGTGACGGTTCAGACCTGGTTTTAGAGACGGCGGTCAGCCCGTAGTTCCGGGGTCTCCGTCAGACCCCGGCCAGTTCCTTCTCCAGTTTCGCCCAGGTGTCGCGCAGGGTCACGGCACGGTTGAATACAAGGCCTTCGGGGCGCGTGTTGAGGTCGGGAACGAAATAACCCAGCCGCTCGAACTGGAAGAAGTCCCCTGCGGTAGCCGTCGCCAGTTCGGGTTCGAGCCGGGCACCGTCGAGGATCTGCAGCGACTCCGGGTTCAGGTGTTCAATGAAGTCCCGCTCCCGATCGCCGGCCGGGTGGGGCACGTTGAACAGCCGGTCGTACAGTCGCACCTCGGCCGGGATCGAATGTTCAGCCGAGACCCAGTGCAGGGTTCCCTTCACCTTGCGATCGGCGTTCGGCCCGCCGGTGCGCGAGTCGGGGTCCAGACTGCAGCGCAGTTCGATCACTTCGCCGGCGTCGTTCTTCAAAACCTCGTCGCAGCGGATGATGAAGGCATTGCGCAGTCGCACCTCCCCGCCGGGCTTCAGGCGGAAGAACTTCCTCGGCGCCTCCTCCCGAAAGTCGTCCTGCTCGATGAAGATCTCGCGCGTCATCGGCACGTGCCGGGTGCCCATCCCCGGATCCTGTGGGTGGTTGGCGGCCTCGAACCACTCGGTCTCGTTCTCCGGGAAGTTGGTCAGCACCACGCGCAGCGGATGCAGCACCGCCATGCGCCGCGGCGCGCGGGCGTTGAGATCATCGCGCAGCTGCCGTTCGAGCACGCCGTAAGGGATGATCCCCTCGGACTTGGTCACGCCGATCTCGTTGCAGAAGTTGCGAATCGAAGCGGGCGTGAAGCCGCGTCGACGCAGACCGGCCAGCGTCGGCATGCGCGGATCGTCCCAGCCGGCCACGTGGCCCTCGCTGACCAGGCGGGTCAGGCGGCGCTTCGAGAGCACGGTGAAGTCGATGTTGAGTTTGGCGAATTCGATCTGCACCGGACGCGACGGCACCGGCAGGTGTTCGATCAGCCAATCGTAGAGCGGGCGGTGATCCTCGAATTCCATCGTGCACAGCGAGTGCGTGATGTGCTCGATCGCGTCGCTCTGACCGTGGGCGAAATCGTAGGTGGGGTAGATCAGCCAGTCGTCGCCGGTTCGGTGATGGTACTGGCGCCGTATCCGGTAGAGCACCGGATCGCGCAGGTTGATGTTCGGCGCCGCCATGTCGATCTTCGCGCGCAGCACATAGGCGCCATCGGGAAATTCGCCAGCGCGCATGCGTTCGAAGAGATCGCGGTTCTCGGCCGCCGGACGGTCGCGGTCCGGGCTGTTCACGCCCGGTTCGGTCAGCGTGCCCCGCTGCGCGCGGATGGTGTCGGCGTCCTGGCTGTCGACGTAGGCCCAGCCGTTGTCGATCAGGTGCAGTGCAAATCCGTACAGGGCCTCGAAGTAGTCGGAGGCGTAGCGCTCGTTCTCCCACGTATAGCCGAGCCAGCGCACGTCTTCCTTGATGGAGTCGATGAAGCGCTGCTCCTCCCTCGCCGGGTTGGTGTCATCGAAGCGGAGGTTGGTGTACCCCCCGAAGGCCCCCGCCACCGAGAAGTTCAGCACGATCGATTTCGCGTGCCCGATGTGCAGGTAGCCGTTGGGCTCAGGCGGAAAACGCGTGACTACCCGGTCGTACCGACCGGCCTCGACTTCCGCGCGAATCCGGGAAAGGATGAAGTTTGTCGGTGCTGCTGTCAGGGAATCCGATTCGGTCATCTGGTTGCGGGTCCGCGGAAGTAGCCGACGATTGTATCGAGGGCGGGGAACCGGGGCCAGATTGTGCTGGCAGACCGTGCCGCGACCCTGGGATCCGCGCGAGCGGGCCCGCGTGGGATCGTCGGCATTGCGGCACTTAGCCGGAAACCGGCTGATCGCGGAACGCGCTGCAGGCCAGCGCCAGACGCGCGAGGTGGGACGCGCTCTTTGCACCCATCTTCTGCATCAGGTTGCCGCGATGGATCTCCACCGTGCGGACGCTCACGTCGAGATCCCGGGCGATCAGCTTGTTCGGCTTGCCGTCGAGCAGTGCCTCGAGCACCTGGCGTTCACGCGGCGTGAGGGTCGCGAGGCGTTCCTCCACCTGCGCCATCTCAGCGGCACCGGCGCGCTGGTCCTCATCGGTGCTCAGGGCATGGCGTACGGATTCGATCAGAGAGTCATCGCGGAACGGCTTTTCCAGAAAATCGAGCGCTCCCTCGTTGACGGCTCTGACGGCCATCGGGATATCGCCATGTCCGGTGATGAAGATTACCGGCATCCGGATACCGCGCTGGCGCAACTCGCGCTGCAGACTGATCCCGTCCATGTCCGGCAGACGCACGTCGAGCACCGCACACCCGGGCGTCTTGTCGTCCAGGGTGTCCAGCAGTCCCTGGGCATCTGCAAATGCGCTGACGCGGAAATCCTCGGTCTTCAGCAACAGGGTCACGGCCAAACGGACGTCCGGATCATCGTCGACCAGGTAGATCTGTGGGTGTCTGGCTGCGGGCATCGGGAACCTCCAGGGGCAGCGTGAAACGGAACCGGGCACCACCGTCTTCCAGATTCGTCGCGGTGAGCTGCCCGCCATGGGCCTCCACCAGCGAACGGCTGATCGGCAGTCCCAGTCCGATGCCGCCCGATTTCCAGTTGGCGAAGGGGTCGAACAGAGTGGCCAGGCGCTCTTCCGGAATGCCCGGGCCGTTGTCGGTCACCGTGATCTCCAATGCGGTGCCGAGATCGCGCGCGGCGATCCGTATCGTGCCGTCGCTCCGCATTTCGACGGCGTCCATCGCATTGCGCAGCAGGTTCACCAGCACCTGTTCGATCTGGACAGGCGCGACCACGACTCGGGGCAGGCTGCGGCCGACGTCGGTTTCGATCCGCACGCGGCGGCGTCGCAATTCGGGGTCGAGCAGGTCCAGCACGGGGGTGATCAGTTCGCGCGGGGCCACGGCGATTTCCCTGGGTGCCTCGCTCATGGCACTGGCGCGCACAAGGCGTATCGTCTCGGCAGCGCGATGCGCGTTCGAGTCCAGCTGTGCCAGTGCGTCGCGCAAATCGTCGAGCCGTTCCCGTTCGAGGAGCCGCCGGCTCGCACTGGCATAGCTCGTGACGGCGCATAACGGCTGGTTGAGCTCGTGGGCCAGACTCGCGGAGAGCTCGCCAAGGGTGCTCAGGCGCCCGGCTCGGGCCAGGTCATCCAGGTGCTGGCGCCCACGGGCCTCCGCCGCCTCGCGTTCGTTCCGCAGCGCGGCGAGGACCAGGCCCGTCAGGACCAGCAGGGCCAGCTGCGCGTTCAGCGACAGCAGACTCTGCTCGAGGCCCGCGTCGGCAAAGGGTCCAAGCCCCCAGCCGGTGCCGGATAGCGCGATGGCACCGACAATCAATATCAGGGAGGTTGTGATTCGGATCGGGCAACGCAGTGCCGCGAGCATCACGAGGGGAAAGATCGCGTAGGAGAGGGGCATTGCCAGCCCGGTCTCGAGCACACCCGAGTAGACCAGAGCCGACACACCGATCAGGCTCGCGGTCAGCAGGGCGACCATCGGAAGACCCGGGTCGACGTGACGCCTGCCGGCAGCGAGCCAGGCGATCAGCGCTGGCGTGACCAGCAGCAAGCCCATCAGGTCGGCCACCCAGCAGACCCACCAGGTGTCGGAAAAGCCGAGTTCCTCGATGCTGACGGCCATCGCCCAGGCGCCGGCGGTGGCGGCAAGCCCTGATGCGGCCAGCGCGCCAACCAGAAGCAGCAGCAGTACGTCGCGCAGACGCTCGAAGCCGGGGGAGAAGCCCGATCGTCGCAGCGCCCAGGCGCCGACGCCGACACCGGCCATGGTCGCGAGTACCACACCGACGCCCTCCATAAGGGGCACTTCATCGCCGGCAAATTGCCAGATGATCAGTGCCGTCGCGATTCCGAGCGCAGGCAGCAGCCGGTACCCGTAGAGATAGACGAACGCCAGGCCGACGCCGGTAGAAGGCCATACGAGTGGAATGCCAAAGGGATCCGGCGTGAAGACGTAGCCCCAGAGGCCGACCGCGTAATAGAGTGCGATCAGCATCGCGCTGCGGCTCGCGAGCCATATGGGCGAGTCGGCCAGCTTGGCGGGCAACAGGGGCCCGGTCTCGGGGAGGGGGGCAATGGCCATTGGGTTGAAGATTCTGGGTTAAGGGTGCATTTTTGCTACTGCAACAGTCTATGCGAACTGACGGTGGATTCGATTAGGGGTTTATCCCTAGTGGGCGTGGCCCACGACTCCGCACCGTTCTCTTCTCGCACCGGAGGTCGTCACGTGCTCCGTTCTGTCCCGATCGTCGTGTTCGCCACCGTACTCGTATTTGTCCTGGCGGGTTGCGGAAGAACCCAGTTACAGCCCGCCGGGCCGCCGGTACAGGCGCCGGAACTGTCAGATGGCGCAGCCGTGATGGCCGATGGTTATGTGCTCCCGGTTCGTCGCTGGGAAGCGGACGGTACCCCGGAGGCAGTGGTCCTGGGC
>Ga0207421_10004424_pt1 | contig 16161 bp, 15 predicted proteins | sample SodLakKL_010_SED_4_FD_187542 | JGI IMG/M metagenome (GOLD analysis project Ga0207421, IMG submission 187542) | Alkaline sediment microbial communities from Lake Tanatar, Kulunda Steppe, Russia - 8KL_010_SED (SPAdes) (version 2) | ecosystem: Environmental > Aquatic > Non-marine Saline and... | reverse complement strand
AGGCCTGGGGTATATTGGGGAATTAAGCTACTTTTATAGCTGAGTAGTAAAAAATGGATAACATAAACAGAGCCAGCCCAGCACTCAAGAACTTGAGTGCTGGGCTCCTCAGCCCGGTACCGGCACTGCAACATCCTCTTTTTAATCTAGTGGAGTACCGGAGGATTTCGAGTTAAACCTGAGTAGGAACCGTTTCTTAAGCCGAAACCAGTTCCCATAAGCTAGCAGGAGATTAACCGACTATACCAACCAGTATCGATGAAGACAATATTTAATCCTTTAGTACTTATTCTTTTTCTTGCAGCTTGGCTTTTTCTTCTTCTACCAATACTCTTCTCAAAATTTTTCCTACCATAGATTTGGGTAATTCATTCCTGAATTCTATCTTTTTCGGTACTTTATAAGGAGCCAGATTTTCTTTACAGAATTTCTCAATTTCATCTTCGGTCAGGTTTTCTCCTTCTTTGGTTACAATATAAGCCTTAATAGTTTCCCCGCGGTATTCGTCTGGCACTCCTGCTACTACAACTTCTTGTATCTTCTCATGGGTGTAGAGGACTTCTTCAATTTCACGAGGGAATATGTTGTAACCTCCGGCAATAACCATATCTTTTTTGCGGTCTACTATAAAGAAGTATCCTTCTTCATCCATTTTGGCTATATCTCCCGTATGCAGCCAGCCATGACGAAGCGTTTGTTCGGTTTCGTCGGGCCTGTTATAATACCCTTTCATTACCTGGGGCCCTTTTACTGCCAGCTCGCCGCTTTCTTCCGGGGAAGCTTCCTGGTCGGGGTTTTCCACATCAGCTATTTTAGCCAGGGTATTTGGCAAGGGAAGGCCAATACTTCCTTCTTTTCCTTTACCAAAAACCGGGTTACAGTGAGTAACCGGAGTGGATTCAGTTAACCCATAACCTTCTACCAGGCGGGCGCCCGATAACTCTTCGAATTTGGTTTGTACTTCTACGGGCAACGGGGCTGCTCCGCTGATGCATGCTTTAATAGAACTTAAATCGTGTTTGTTAATATCAGGGGAATTAATTAAGGCAACATAAAGGGTGGGAACACCAGGAAAAAGAGTAGGTCTCATTTTGTCAATCAACTTAAATATCAGGTTAAGTTCAAACCGGGGCGCCAGAACCAAAGTAGCGCCTTTAAGCAAAGAAAGATTTTGACAAACAGTAAGCCCAAAGCTATGGAAAAAAGGTAATACAGAAAGAGTTCTTTCCTGCCCTTCTATTAATTCGGGCATCCAGCTGGCTACTTGAAGAGCGTTAGCTACCAGATTCCGGTGGGTGAGCATGGCTCCTTTGGAAACTCCGGTAGTCCCGCCGGTATAAAGCAGGCATGCTACATTATCCAGCTCTATTTCTACTTCCGGCGCTTTATCTTTGGACTCACCTCCGATGATATCCTTAAACCAGATATCATCCGGGGAAATTTTTACCCGGTCTCCTTCTTTTTTTTCTTTGGCCAGGGTATAAAGGGTTCTCAAATGGCCAGGAAAAAATTCTTTAATATTAGTAACCAAAACCTTTTTTAAGTTGGTTTTTTCTTTGAGTTTGCTGATCATGGGGTAAAACCTGGTTAGAGTAAGTATAGCTTCCGCCCCCGAATCGTTTAACTGATGTTCCATTTCCCTTTCTACGTAAAGTGGATTGCATGGTACTACGGTAAACCCCGCCTGTAAAGCCCCGTAAAAGGCAATAACAAACTGTGGGCAGTTGGGAAGGTGGATGGCCAGCTTGGCGCCTTGGGGCAGATCCAGCCTGGAAAGTGCATGGGAAAACTGGTTAATAAGTCCCTGCAATTCCTTATAAGTTATTTCTTTCCCCATAAAGTGAATGGCTTTATGGTCAGGAAACTTTGAAACAGTTTGCCTAAAAAGCCGGGGGAGAGTTTCTGAAGGAAGATCGATCTCTTTAGGTACTCCTTCTTGATAACTTTTAAACCATACTTTTTCTTCCGGGGCATTTTCTTGATTTGAACCCATTGACATAAACCTCCTTAATTTTAAAATCTTTGACTGGATCCTAAACAGATCCTACAAAATATAGATCAGGATTGCTCAAAAATACTCGCTCCCTCCTTTTACCCATGGAAAGTAAAATAAATAAAATATGTAACAATTGAACTATATAATACATAATTCTCCGTTAATTCAAAAATTCCTTCCAAGTTTCTTTTTAATTAAAATTCAATATATTGTTTTTAGAAAAAAAAGTTTGGCTTGTTAAAGATCAACACGAAACTATAACTTTCAACTCCCGGACCATTCAATGCTTTGCTGAGTATCGGCATTTATCCCCCATGTTGTGGTGCCTTTTGAATATATTTTTTAATTATGCTATAATTTTTCCCACAAATCGCCCTGTGGTTTGTAAAATGAGCTTCCGTAAAATTTTTAGTAATTGTATTCGAATTTAAAAGATATTAAAATAAAAAGGTGTTGTAACTACTTCGCCTGTTAGCTAAAAGAAGAACAGGGGACTGGTCCAGCTTCCCCTCAAGCGAAGCGGAGGATCGGGTGGGCTTGAGGGACTAAACGGGAAGACGATGGACCTGCTGCCAGGATACAACAAAAAAGTTTTTACAATAATTATATAAAATATCGCCAAAGGAGGGATCAATATGAGTAAACAGCTTAAAAAGAAGAGCCGTGAAGTTTCTTGCAAAAAAGCAGAAGAGTTAAAGGAACGCATAAGCGGATACCTGGAGGCAGTAAATGATATTCCTACGGGCTTTAATAACCGGGAGCGTATTAAGGAAAATCAGGAAAGAATAAGAGAAACGCTTGGAGGCACTCCAGAAGAATGGAAAGACTGGAAGTGGCAACTAAGAAACAGGATAACTGATGTGGATAAGTTAAGTAAATTGCTTAAACTTTCTTCTAAAGATTATGAGGAAATAAAAACTACCGGTTCGAAATTCAGGTGGGCAGTTTCTCCTTATTACTTGAGTTTAATAAATCAAGAAGAACCCAGGGATCCGGTGCGTATACAGTCCATTCCCTGTATCCATGAATATAACGATTCCCTGGGAGACTTTGATCCTATGGATGAAGAGCACACTTCGCCTGTTTCTGCGGTTACCCGGCGTTATCCGGATCGGCTTATTATTAATGTAACCAATCAGTGTGCCATGTATTGCCGGCATTGCCAGCGTCGTCGTAATATCGGGGAGGTAGATCGCGCTACACCACAAGAAGAACTGGAGGAAGCTCTGGACTATGTAAGAAAAAATCCTGAGATAAGGGACGTGCTCCTGACCGGTGGAGACGCCTTTATGCTCTCCAATGATACGATAAAGTGGATCTTGAGTGAACTTGATAAAATTCCTCACCTGGAGATAAAGCGATTAGGTTCTCGAACCCTGGTAACCATGCCTTACCGGATTGATGATGAATTAACGGAAATATTGTCCAGCCATTTACCAGTTTATGTTAACACCCACTTTAATCATCCCCTGGAGATAACTCCTGATTCAAAGGATGCTTGTTTCAAACTGGCTCGGGCCGGGGTTGCTCTGGGTAACCAAACGGTCTTGTTAGAAGGGGTTAATAATGATGCTTATATTATGAAAAAACTTAACCATGAGCTTTTGAAAATTATGGTGCGGCCATATTATATCTTCCATGCCAAGGAGGTAAATGGTACTTCTCATTTCAGGACCAGGGTAGAGGACGGCATTGAAATAATGGAAAATTTAAGAGGGTATACCTCGGGGTTGGCGATACCTACTTATCTGGTGAATGCACCCGGGGGACATGGGAAAACCCCCATGTTACCTGAATATCTTATTAGCATGGGCAAAGAAAAAATCACTTTGAGAACCTGGGAAAACAAAGTGTTCGATTACAGCAACCTGGAAAGTTATAAAGGCCATGAATAATCATGGCCTTTATAATATCATGACAGGAAGGAATAATTTTTTTTCTGTAGAATAAATATATGTTACAATAAGCAAAAATTAGTAATGCCTGTCAAGGGGGTTAAATGGAAGAGGAATATTTAAATGCGCTTAACCTTTTTCCCTCCCTGGGGCCCAGGAAAATTGCCTCTGCCCTGGAACAACTGGAGACTCCACAGAGAGTGTGGAATGCCCCGGCTAAAGAATTAAAACTAATTCCCGGCTGGGAAAAGCTGGCCGAGGATTTTGTTGTTGGCCGTGAAAAAATTGATGTACGGGAAGAATGGTTAAACCTGAAGTCCAGGGGTATTACTGTATTAACTTTAAAACACCCTGAATACCCTTTCAGGTTAAAAGAGATTGCCAGCCCTCCTCCGGTGTTATATCTTAAGGGCACGCTTAACGAAGGAGAATGGTTTTTTTCCTTGGTGGGAAGTCGTAGATGCACTCTTTATGGAAAAGAGATAGCTTCCTGGCTTTCTTCTGAACTTTCCCGGGCAGGCTTTACCGTAGTAAGCGGTATGGCCTTGGGGATAGATACTTGTGCTCATTCAGGAGCCCTTAAAAACGGAAGGACGGTAGCGGTTCTGGGGTCCGGCCTGGAGGAAATCTACCCTAAAAAGAATTTGCAGTTGAGTGAACAAATTACAGATAATGGAGCTCTGGTTTCCGAGTTTCCAGTTAACACCAAGCCCCTTGCACAAAATTTCCCTCAAAGGAACAGGATCATAAGTGGGATGAGTATGGGAACTCTAGTGGTAGAAGCACCGGAAAAAAGTGGTGCTTTAATTACTGTTGATTATGCCCTGGAGCAGGGAAGAGAAATATTTGCGGTACCGGCTAACATTAACAGCCCTTATAGTAAGGGCTGTCACAAGATTTTAAAACAGGGTGCCAAACTGGTAGAAAACCTCCAGGACATATTAGAGGAATTGCCGGTGGAATGCAGGATTATAGAAGCAGGTACAAGTAAAAACAGCTCAGGAGATGGAAAGGCTGGCCTGTTACAAGAAGAAAAATATTTGTTATCGTTTATTCCTTTCCAGGCTTTACATGTGGATCAAATTATACAAAAGAGCGGTTTTTCATCCTCTAAGGTAGGAAATTTGCTGTTACACCTGGAATTAAAAGGACAGGTAAAACAATTACCGGGCAAATACTTTTTAAAAAGCTAGCCAGGTGGTCGGGAGGAGGAATGGTCTTGTGAGTAAAAGTTACCTGGTTATCGTAGAATCACCTGCTAAAGTAAAGACTATCAAACGTTTTTTAAGTTCCGAGTACCAGGTTATGGCTTCGAAGGGGCATCTAATTGATTTACCTAAAAGCCAGTTTGGTATTGATGTAAAAAACAATTTTACCCCTCGTTATATCACTATCAGGGGAAAAGGTGAAATACTAAAGTCCCTTAAAAACGCCAGGAAAAAGGCAGAGCGGGTATTTTTGGCTGCTGACCCTGACCGGGAGGGGGAGGCTATTTGCTGGCACCTGAGCAATGCTTTACAGCTTGACGGAAATAAACCTAACCGGGTGGAGTTTAATGAAATCACCAGGAACACCGTGAAGAATGCTATCAAGCACCCTCGCGATATTGATGAACATAAGATTGATGCTCAGCAGGCACGCAGAATTTTAGATCGACTGGTAGGTTACCAGATCAGCCCCTTGTTGTGGCAAAAAGTTAAAAAAGGCTTGAGTGCAGGCAGGGTACAGTCTGTAGCCGTACGCATGATATACGAGAGAGAAAAAGAGGTGCAGGCTTTTGTCCCGGAGGAGTACTGGACTATTGATGCAATTCTTCAAACCGAACCAGGAACATATTTCAAAGCAAGGCTGTTAAAGTATAAAGACAAGAAGATCAAGCTTGCCAACAAATCGGAAGCTGAAGCTACCGTAACTTTGCTTAACCAGAGTAAATTTAAGATAAAAGAAATAATTCGTAAACAAAGAGAGAGAAAACCGGTGCCTCCTTTTGTTACCAGCACCCTTCAACAGGAAGCATCCCAGCAACTTGGTTTCCCTACGGGTAAAACCATGCGCGTTGCCCAGCAGTTATACGAAGGTATTAAACTGGGTAAAAGCGGGGAAGTAGGTCTCTTAACTTATATCAGGACAGATTCAGTACGGGTTTCCTCTGAAGCTGTTAAAGATTGCCAGAGATATATAGAAGAAAAGTTTGGCAAAGACTTCAAGCCTGCCCAGCCGGTAGAGTATCGTTCAAAAAAAGGCCAGGATGCTCATGAAGCCATAAGGCCTACCCTGATAGACCGGGAACCGGAAAAGATTAAGGGCAGCCTTACCAGGGACCAGTACCGCCTTTACAAATTGATATGGAACCGGTTTGTTTCCAGCCAGATGTCCCCGGCGTTAATTGACCAGGTAAGGGTAGAAATCCAGGCGGGAGATTATACTTTCAGAGCAACAGGAAGCCAGGTAAAGTTTCCCGGTTTCCTGTTGTTGTATAGTGATAAAAAGAGCAAGATCGAGGAAGAGGTTTTGCCTCCATTAACGGAAGAAACTCCCTTAAATCTGGATAAGATTTTACCTGAACAACATTATACCCAGCCTCCTCCCAGGTACCATGAAGCTTCACTGGTAAAAGCCCTGGAGAAGAAGGGTATAGGGCGTCCCAGCACCTATGCTCCTATTATAGAAACCATTCAGGCCAGGGGGTACGTAGTTAAAGAAAACAAGGTTTTTTGTCCTACCGAGCTAGGGGAGATCGTAGTTGAGCTGATGAAAGACTATTTTCCCGAAATTATAGATGTAGAGTTTACTGCGCGCCTGGAAGAAAAACTTGATCATGTTGAGGAAGGCAAATTGAAAGGCCTGGAAGTGTTAAACGAATTTTATGCGACTTTTGAAAAACGTTTGCAAGTTGCAGAAGAACATATGAAAGAAGTAGAACTGGAGGATCAGACCAGCGACGAATTATGCCCCCATTGCGGTAAGAACCTGGTATACAAACACGGTAGATTTGGCAGATTTCTGGCCTGTCCGGGTTTTCCTGATTGCAAATTTACAAAAAATATTAATTCAGAAACCGGCGTGAAATGTCCCCAGGATGGTGGAGAATTGGTACAAAAAAGAACCAGAAAGGGGCGCATTTTTTACGGATGCAGTAATTATCCCGACTGTACGTTTTCTTTATGGCAGAAACCCTTGCCAGAAAAATGTCCCGAGTGTGGTTACTTTATGATAGAAGGCAGGCGGAAAAACAGCTCCCCTAAATGCGGAAACGATCAGTGTTCCTATGAAGCTAGTGACGCAGTAAAATCAAGCAAGGAAGGTTGATAAATTAAATGATGCCTGATGTGGAAGTTATTGGTGGCGGCTTAGCAGGTTCGGAGGCTGCTTGGCAGGTGGCAGAAAGAGGGATACGGGTAAGGTTATACGAGATGCGCCCGGTGCAAAACACCCCGGCTCATTATACTCATAAGCTAGGAGAGCTGGTTTGTAGTAATTCATTGAGGGCGCGTTCTCTACAAAATGCTGCAGGTCTTCTAAAAGAGGAGTTAAGAAGGGTCGGTTCTCTTATTATCGATTGTGCCCTGGAATCAGAAGTTCCTGCCGGTGGGGCTCTTGCCGTAGACAGGGAAAGGTTTGCCGATCTGGTTAATCAAAAAGTAGAGCAGCATCCTCTTATCGAGGTAAACCGTGAAGAAATAACCCGGGTACCTGACTTTAGACCTTTAATCGTGGCTTCAGGTCCCCTGACTTCGGATGCCCTGGCTGAAAATCTTTTTCAGGTTACCGGCGAAGATTACCTTTACTTTTATGATGCGGCTGCCCCTATAGTGGCGGCTGATTCAATAGATTTTAAAGTGGTATTTAAAGGAACTCGTTATGATAAAGGTACCCCGGATTACCTGAACTGTCCCCTGGACGAAGATCAGTACCATTTATTTTGGAAAGAACTAATCAACGCGGAAAAGTACAATCCTCATTATTTTGAAGAAGAGAAATTTTTCGAGGGGTGTATGCCTATAGAGGAACTGGCATCCAGGGGCAAAAATACACTTGTCTTTGGTCCATTAAAGCCGGTGGGTCTGGAAGATCCCCAAACCGGTACCCAGCCTTATGCAGTAGTTCAGTTAAGGGCTGATAATTCATCTGCCACCCTGTACAACCTGGTTGGTTTTCAAACCCGTCTGAAATGGCCAGAACAAAAACGGGTTTTCAGGTTAATTCCTGGATTGGAAAAGGCGGAGTTCCAGCGTTTTGGTATGATGCACCGGAATACTTTTGTCAATGCCCCCCGATTATTAACTTCAACCTATGAACTAAGAAACCATCCCGGTTTATTTATAGCTGGACAGCTTAGCGGGGTTGAAGGATACGTAGAATCGACCGCTTCAGGGCTGGTAGCAGGAATTAACGCGGTAGCCCGTACCAGGCAGTTACCTGAAATAGTGTTCCCTCCGGATACGGCTATAGGAGCTCTTGGTGAATATATAACTCGCGCTAAACCGACAAATTTCCAGCCTATGAACGTTAATTTTGGTATGTTCCCTCCCCTGGATAAGCCTGCTCCCAGGAAGCAAAAACGAGAACATTTAACTAAAAGAGCCTTGAACAGCCTGGAAGTATTTCGAAAAAACCAGCCGGGTTTTCTTGCATAAGCTAGCCCTTTGTGCTAATATTTAAAAAGAGGTGAGAAATGAAATACTGGCTGGAAAGATTCCTTGATTACTTGATGTATGAAAAAAACTCATCTTCTTTGACCGTAAACTGTTACAAAAGGGATGTAGAGCAGTTTTTATTTTTTTGCCAAAAATCGGGAATACAAGTTTCGTCAATTTCAAAAACTGAAATACGTCGTTTTTTAGCGCACCTTGGCGAAAAGAAATACAAAAAAGTTACTATAAGCAGAAAATTATCCGCCATACGTAGTTTTTTTAAGTTCTTACAAAGAGAAGGGGTCATAGACCACTCCCTTTGGGCGAGAGTGGCTACACCAAAAACCCCTCGTAATTTGCCCAAGTTTTTATATTATAACCAGGTCATAAAATTACTTGAATTACCATTAACAAATACCGCTACTGGAAAAAGAGACCTGGCCATAATAGAATTATTATATGGTTGTGGTATCCGAGTTGGTGAGCTGGTAAAATTAAGTTTAGACACATTAGATCTGGAACAGCAACTAATAAAGGTGGAAGGAAAAGGGTCCAGGGAAAGGATTCTCCCGTTAGGGAAAGCTTCGGCAAATGCCTTGAAGCGGTATTTGAACTATGCCAGGCCGTTCCTTCTTTCTAAAAGAAAGGAAAGCTGCTATGAAAAGGCACTTTTTTTGAATAGTAAAGGTTATCCTCTTACTGATAGGGGAGTAAGGGTGACTTTAAAAAAATACGTAAAAAAACTTAACGGAGAAGAAGATATTTCTCCTCATACTCTCAGACATTCTTTTGCTACGCATTTACTGGAAAAAGGTGCTGATTTAAGGGTGGTACAGGAATTACTGGGGCACATAAGTGTATCCAGCACCCAGGTTTATACACATATTACCAGAGAACAATTAAAAAAAGTTTATTTTAAAGCCCATCCCAGGGCATAAATAGTTAATCAGGTGGGTTAAATATGTTTAAAGGAACTACAGTCATTGCCGTAAAAAAAAATAACTCCGTAGCTATTGCAGGTGATGGCCAGGTCACCCTGGGAAACAATACTATTATTAAGCAAGGAGCAAAAAAAGTCAGGCGCCTTTTTAATGATAGCGTCCTGGCTGGGTTTGCCGGTTCTGTAGCAGATGCCTTGACTTTGTTCGAAAAATTTGAAGGTAAACTTGATAGTTACCAGGGAAATATTAAAAGGGCTGCTGTAGAACTTGCCCAGGACTGGCGAACTGATCGTACCCTGCGCAGGCTGGAGGCATTGTTGGTTACCTCAGATCGAGAAGATTTGCTGATAGTCTCCGGGACAGGTGAAGTGATCGAGCCAGACGACGGTATTGCTGCAGTAGGCTCCGGAGCCTCTTTTGCCCATGCTGCAGCTAAAGCACTTTGCAGTCATACCAGGCTCTCAGCCAAAGAAATAGCCAGGGAATCATTGTTGATTGCATCTCAGATTTGCGTGTATACTAATGAACATATATTGTTGGAGGAATTGTAGTTGTTTGAAGAAGAGTTAACACCGCGTGAAATGGTTAGTGAACTGGATAAGTATATTATCGGCCAGAAAAACGCAAAAAAATGTGTAGCTGTGGCTATTCGGAACCGTTACCGGCGCAAAAAGTTGCCCGATTCATTGCAGGATGAGGTTATGCCGAAGAATATTATCATGATAGGTCCCACTGGTGTAGGGAAAACAGAAATAGCTCGAAGGCTTGCCAGGCTGGTCAACGCTCCTTTTGTTAAGGTAGAAGCCAGCAAGTTTACCGAAGTTGGGTATGTAGGACGCGATGTAGAATCCATTATCAGGGACCTGGTGGAAACCTGCATACGTATGGTGCAAACCAGGAGGATGCAGGAAGTAGGGGATAAGGCTTATGAAAGAGCCGAAGAGAGAATAGTTGATTTAATGGCTCCGCTACCCAGGAGAGAAAACCAGGACAAAAATCCGTTAAGTTTTTTATTTACTTCATCATCCGCACCACAAAAAGAAGAGGGTTCTGAAGAGGAGTTTCAGCAACGGATGGAACGGGTGAAAAAAGAAAGGAAGCTTATTCAGCAAAGACTTAAAAAGGGCTTGATGGAAGATGAAGTGGTGGAAATAGAAGTAGAGGACAAGCGCTCTCCTATGCTGGAAGTGTTTTCCGGCCAAAACATGGAAGAAATGGGCATTAATATGCAGGATCTTTTTGGTAATATGCTTCCCTCCAAGAAAAAGAAAAAGAAGGTTGCTGTAAAAGAGGCCCGTAAGATTTTACAACAAGAAGAGGCGCAAAAAATGATAGATATGGACGCTGTAATTAATGAGGCTATCAATCAAACTGAGCAGCTGGGCCTGGTTTTTTTGGATGAACTGGATAAAGTAACCGAGAAAGAAGGGGCTACAGGCGCAGATGTTTCTCGTGAGGGGGTTCAAAGAGATATCTTGCCTATAGTAGAAGGCTCTACGGTGATGACCAAATACGGGCCGGTCAAAACAGACCATATTTTATTCATTGCTGCAGGGGCTTTCCACATATCTAAACCTGCAGATCTTATTCCTGAACTTCAAGGGAGGTTCCCGATAAGAGTAGAGCTGGTAAGTCTTGGAAGAGAAGATTTCAGGCGCATACTTACTGAACCAGATAACGCTTTAATAAAACAGTATACTGCTTTGCTGGAAACAGAAGGGATAGAGTTAAAATTTGAACCCGGCACTCTGGATAAAATAGCAGAGATAGCATGTGAGCTTAATGAGGAGATGGAAAATATAGGAGCAAGAAGGCTTCACACTATTTTGGAAAAGCTTATAGAGGATATTTCCTTTGATGCGCCGGATTACAAGCATAAAAAGGTGACAATAAATGAGGATTACGTGCAGAATAAATTAAAAAATATTGTTAAAAATAAGGATTTAAGTAAATATATTCTCTAACCTGAAAAAATAATGGAAAGGGTGAGTATAATGATTACATCTCCACTGTTAGAGAAAACCAGGCGTATCAATAAAATCCTTCAAAAAACTGCTGGTCAGCATGTTGACTTTAAAGAAGTTGCCCATGTATTGAAAAGCGTGATCAACGCCAACACCTATATTGCTGATCGTGAGGGAGAAATACTGGGGTACAGCCTGGTTGACGAGTTTGAATGCGAGCTTATGCTGGAAGAAGTACTCAAGCAAGGACATTTTCCTGAAGATTACAATGAGTTTCTCATGAAAAATGAAGATCCCAGGGTTAATTTAAGACAAAAGTCTAACGATTGTGTATTTTACGAGTCTAAGAGTTGCCTTTTTACCAACAAGATTACCACGGTTATACCCATCATTGGTGGGGGTAGAAGGCTGGGAACCTTGTTGCTTGCCCGTTTCAACGAGTTGTTTGATGCCGAAGATCTTATCCTGGCGGAAACGGGAGCAACAGTGGTAGGTATGGAAATACTCAGGTCCAAGGCAGAAAAGATTGAGGAAGAAGCCAGGAACAAGGCTGTTGTTCAACTGGCCATAGCAACTCTCTCTTATTCAGAATTAGAGGCGGTGGAACATATCTTTGAAGAACTGGGAGGCAACGAAGGTCTCCTGGTGGCAAGCAAAATCGCAGACCAGCTGGGCATTACACGCTCAGTTATAGTAAACGCCTTGAGAAAATTTGAGAGTGCCGGGGTAATAGAATCTCGTTCCCTGGGCATGAAAGGTACTTACATTAAAGTATTAAACCCATACCTATTGGATTATTTAAAAAAGACTAAAACTTCTTCTGCATAAACTAAAAAAGTATCTTAAAAGTAGTAATACAGCACAATATTGCTTACCTCAAGCCCACCCGCTCCTCCGCTTTGCTACGGGTACGCTGGAGTAAGTCACCGATGGCTGCGCTTAACGGAAAAAATGCGTTGTAGAAATAGAGTAATTTTTACAAATTACTCTATTTTTATTTACATTAACTGTAATTATTGCTAATAAAAAAAAACTATGCTATACTACCTCTGGTATAGTTACTAAAACCCACGGTTCTTGATTTTTGCTGAAGGTGCTTTCCTGGGGAAAGTCAAGCAAAAAGATGAAGAATCGGAGGCCAAACCTAAAAAAAGGAGAGATGGTTTTGTCAGTAGTAACCATGAAACAACTTCTAGAAGCCGGGGTGCACTTTGGCCATCAAACCAGGCGATGGAACCCCAAGATGAGGAAGTACATTTTTACGGAGAGGAACGGAATTTACATTATTGATCTTCAGCAAACGGTTACCCTCCTGGACCGGACTTATCAGTACGTGAGAGATCTGGTAGCAGGTGAGGGCAACATACTATTTGTGGGGACCAAAAAGCAAGCTCAAGAATCTATCCAGGTGGAAGCGGAAAAATGCGGCATGCCTTATGTAAATCAAAGATGGCTGGGAGGCATGTTGACAAACTTTCGAACTATCAGGAAGCGAATTGACCGGCTTTTTGAACTGGAGAAAATGCAAGAGGACGGTACCTGGGAAGTACTGCCTAAAAAAGAAGTCATTTCCTTGAACAGAGAGAAAGAAAAGCTGCTCAAGTTTTTAGGCGGTATACGCAACATGAAAGATCTACCCGATGCTGTATATATTGTAGATCCCCGTAAAGAAAAAATTGCAGTTGCTGAAGCGAGAAAATTAGGTATACCTATAGTCTCCATAGTGGACACAAACTGCGATCCCGATGAAATTGATTATATTGTGCCCGGAAATGATGATGCTATAAGAGCGGTTAAACTTATAACCTCTGTTATGGCCAATGCTGCCGTAGAGGGCAAGCAGGCCCGGGAAGATTATCACGAGGAACCTGCAACGGAATCCCTGGAAGAGCCGCTTCAGGAAGGTGATATTTCTCAAGAAGAGGAAGAAGAAATTGAAGAATTGTTCCAAAAAGAAGATGAAGCAGAAGAAAACAACGAAGCTCAAGGAGAAGAAAGCAACATAGAAGAAGAAACTACCTAGACAGATTTGAATGCCAAACTGATGACCAAAGAGACACTTGAACTAATTTAACACTCAAGTAAAAAATAATAGAATCTCGAGGGGTGATGTGATTATGGAAATAGATGCACAAAAAGTTAAAAGGCTTAGAGAAAAGACCAGCGCCGGAGTCATGGACTGTAAGTCTGCTTTAAAAGAAGCCGGAGGCGATGAAGAAAAAGCAGCTGACTTCCTTCGCGAAAAGGGGCTTGCTACAGCTGCCAAAAAAGCAGGAAGAGAGGCCTCGGAAGGTGTCATAGATTCTTATATTCACCTGGGTGGTAAGGTGGGAGTGTTACTGGAATTAAATTGTGAGACTGACTTTGTGGCAAAAAACGAAGAATTTAAAAGATTGGCCAGGGATATATGTTTGCAAATTGCCGCCCAACAACCTTCTTATCTAAGAAAAGAAGAGGTGCCGGAAGGAGTACTGGAAAAAGAAAAAGAAATTATCCGGAAACAAGCATTAAATGAAGGTAAACCAGAAAAAGTAGTGGAGAAGATCGTAGAAGGCAAAATGGAAAAGTATTTCCAGGAAAACTGCTTGCTGGAACAGCCATTTGTAAAGGATGAGGAGAAGACTGTTAATGATATCGTAGTAGAAGCGGTTGCCAAGCTGGGAGAAAATATAGTAGTAAGAAGATACAGCTGCTTCCAGTTAGGAGAAAGTCTTAAATCTACTTCTGATTAGTTCTAATTAGTTCTCAAATAGAAATCAGTTAAAACAAATAGGGCTCCAGGAGGTTTTTGGGGTGAACCCGGTTTATAAACGAGTTGTACTCAAACTAAGCGGAGAAGCACTGGCTGGCAACAGGGGGTATGGAATTGACCAGGATGTAATGTCTATAATAGCACTTCAGGTAAAACAAATCAGAGAATATGGTGTAGAAGTTGCCATAGTGGTGGGCGGTGGGAATATTTGGAGAGGTCAAGAGGCTGCATCTACAGGGATGGACCGTGCCACTGCAGATTATATGGGAATGCTGGCAACCGTTCTTAATGCCCTGGCTTTACAGGATGGCCTGGAGAGAAATCAGGTTGATACCCGGGTGCAAAGCGCCCTGGAAATGCAACAAGTAGCTGAACCTTATATTCGCCGCAGGGCTTTGCGGCACCTGGAGAAGGGGAGAGTGGTTATATTCGCCGGTGGGACCGGAAATCCTTTTTTCTCAACAGATACATCGGCTGCTTTAAGGGCTACCGAGATTGATGCTGAAGTGATTTTGTTGGCCAAAGGTAAAGTGGATGCAGTTTATGATGACGATCCTTTATTAAACCCGGACGCTCAGAGGTTCACTGAATTGAGCTACCTGGATGTTTTAAACAAAGGACTTGGTGTCATGGATGCTACAGCAGCTTCATTATGTATGGACAATAAAATAAAGATCATAGTTTTTGGACTTAACCAGTCGGGAAATATTGAAAAAGTAGTACTGGGAGATAAAATAGGTACCATTATTAATTAATAAAACTTAAGGAAAGGGGGTCGGTATAATGAGTGATATCTATGAGGTTACTGAAGACAAAATGAAAAAAGCAGTTACTTCTTTTCAAAGAGAGTTATCTACTTTGCGTGCTGGACGAGCTTCTCCAGCTCTGGTAGAAAAATTAGAGGTGGAGTATTATGGTGTTCCAACACCACTCAACCAGATTGCCGGTATATCTGCTCCTGAACCCCGTTTGCTGGTTATTCAGCCGTGGGATAAGAATTCCATAGGTGATATTGAAAAAGCTATTTTAAAATCGGACCTGGAGTTAAACCCCAATAATGACGGTAATGTTATCCGCTTGAATATCCCCCAACTAACTGAAGAGAGACGCAAGGAACTAGTTAAATTTGTAAGGAAAAAAGCTGAAGATAGCAGGGTGGCTATTCGCAACTTGAGAAGAGAAGCCAATGACACTCTTAAGGCACAGGAAAAGGAAAGCGAAATTTCTGAAGACGAAAAAAAGCGCTCCCAGGACAAGATTCAAAAATTAACTGACAAATACATAGAAGAGATAGAAGAGGTCATGAACCAGAAAGAAAAGGAAATTATGGAAGTTTAACATGGAGTTCAATAATGGAGTTCAATAATGGATAAAAATTATCATGCATATCCTTTAAATTACGCCATGGCAAAGCTAGAGGAAAATGGGTACGAGGTGGTTCTTAAACATACACAGCCTCCTGAAGGGCAACCTCCTTCCGTTGAATCCGGTAGAGTGATAAGACAAAGGTACTTAGGAAACAACCTGGTAGAACTTCTGGTTTCTCTAAATCCCTGGTAAAGGAGGTGTAAAAATGCCTTACCGCATTGTTGAGGACGAGTGCACGGCATGCGGAATATGTGTTGATGCATGTCCTTCGGAAGCTATTAAAGAAGAAGGAGATGTTTTCGTCATCGACGAAGAGGCTTGTGATGATTGTGGCTCATGTGTAGAAGAATGCGTAAATGAAGCAATAGTAGAAAATTAAAGTTACTCCCCCTCCTGAAAAGAGGGGGATAACTGTAAATAGGGAAGGACGTTGAATGGTAAATGACCCCGATTTCAGACATTACTTCCAGGGAAAATAATTTACTTGAATTTGTTGACTGGGATAGGCTCCCGGGGCACGTTGCGTTTATCATGGATGGGAACGGTCGCTGGGCACAAAAAAGAAAATTGTCCCGGATTTACGGCCACCAGCAGGGAGTAGAGACCCTTCG
>Ga0207421_10004423_pt1 | contig 16161 bp, 10 predicted proteins | sample SodLakKL_010_SED_4_FD_187542 | JGI IMG/M metagenome (GOLD analysis project Ga0207421, IMG submission 187542) | Alkaline sediment microbial communities from Lake Tanatar, Kulunda Steppe, Russia - 8KL_010_SED (SPAdes) (version 2) | ecosystem: Environmental > Aquatic > Non-marine Saline and... | reverse complement strand
ATAAAAAAAGGAGAAAAACACCCGGTTAAAACCCCCGGGAAGCGATAAATGGCATTGTATTCATTCAATAAAAAAAGAACGCAACGAGATCGCAATCAACCTTTCTTTCCGTGCGACTTCTACTAAGAAGACGAAAAAAATGAAGTGAACGCTGCGTGTTATCAAAAAAAAATCAAAAAAAATCAGTTCACCCTGTTTTTACGACCCCTGACTTCCAGCTTCAGGTGATCCATCATCAGGTTCAGTTCCATCTCCTGAATTCCGTGAGCCAGCAAATGCTTCCGGTCTTCATTGAATGAGATCTCAAAATCTCTGATGCTTTTCCATGTCAGGATGCTGCTCAGGTAGCGGGAGAATGCTTCTTCCGGATTACCCTGACACCAGAGCACATGCCCCAGGTTCATCATGTCGTAGTGGGTTCCCTGTTCCCCGGAAAGCAAACGCTCAAGATAGTCCCGGGCGGTATCGAACTTTCCGAGGAGAAAAGAACACCAGGCCAGCGGACGGCGGATCTTATGATTTTCCGGGGCCAGCACTTCTACCTTAAAGTAGCAGTCAAGTGCATCCTGGTACTTTTCGAGATGTATCAGGCACTGACCGATATCCGCATGCAATTTCAGATTATCCGGGTCAAGCGTTTCCGCCTGCCGGTAATAGTTAAGGGCATCTTCCCAGCGGTTCAGGTATTTGCAGCAGAAAGCCAGTTTTTTTATTATCCAAAGCCGGCCGGCTTCGATCAGATCGGCCCGCTGGTAATAATCCAGTGCTTTCTCAAAGTCACCGGATTTCTCATAACAGAATGCGATTTTTTCAAAGAGTTCTATGTTGCTTTTGTCTTTTTCGAGAATGGACAAAAACACCCGCAGTGCATCCTCATAAAATCCCTTATCAAACAGAACTTCGGCAATATTCCTGATGGTTTTCGCCTCAGCAAGCAGATCCCTTATGAAATGGGTTTCATGCAGGTCCATGTCCAGTTCAAATATATCGTCAAACTCCCTGCGCCACGGATGCAGTTTATGGAAGCGATACAAATCCTGAAAATACTGGGTATAGATACTCTTGCTTCTGGCCATGCCGTCAAGCATATTCTGGTCCTTCTCCAGCTCTGAAATATTTTCCATTTCCGTATTCAGCATATTCATCATCATGGATTTTTGCTGATCCGGCACCATTGACAAATTCAGGCAAAATGAGTACTTGTCGGAATTGCACATAAAATAAGTCTGCTCCAGTTTTTCAAGCAACGGAGTCAGGTCAATGCCCTTTTCAGCATCCTTTACCATGGGCTGTACAACCGGATTCTCTGCATAAAAGGGCACAAACCAGTTACTCACCCCCCTGAAAAAAGGAAAATGCTTCAGGCGCGAAAAGGCACTGATAAACACATCCATTCCGTCCATCTGCATTTCCGTCAACTCCTGCAATTTATCCAGAAGATCAGGTGCATCTTCAAACATGGTCTCCCAGTCCGGGTTTTTTTCCTCCTCCGGGTTATCAGAGAAAATATTATCCAGGTCGAGTTTCCGCTCAATCTTCGGACGCATCTTCATGATTTCCGGAAGGATCTCCTCTTCCCATTTTTTCCTGACTTTCTCCGTTTCACGGGATTTGATAAACTGCACAAGGATGGCCTCCAGGTGCTGCTCCATCATTGGCAGGGATTTCAACTCCCGGGTCTTCTCCCTCAACACAGGGTATAGAGGAAAACGGTCGTTATATTTCAGGCTGTTGATAAATAAGCCGGTCATCGCCCTTTCACGCACAAAGGGTTGTTGCTTTTCCACAAAACGAAAGAGCAAAACAAATTTATTTGCGTCAAAATAACGCAGCAAACTGAGAGATAACGCACTTACCACCAAAGATTTATCGTGCCAGGGAAGCAACTCCGAATCACAGACGGATTTCAACAATCGGATCTCTTCCTCTGTATATTTATCTGCCAGCCAGATCACCTGAAAAATGTCCTCAAGGGTTCTTTCCCTTTCCTCCCTATTTCCGGACTCTCCTACTTGTGTATCTTTAAGCAATGAAGACAACTCCCCGTCAAAACTCAGACTCTCCAGAATATGCATGGCTTCCGAACGCTCCGGCAATTGCTCCCCGGCGAGGGCTTTTTTCATCTGGTAGGTGTGCGCTGTACCAGCCTGCAACATGAGCATTTCCCGTAAACTGTCCGCCATTTCCAGCAGTGCCCGCATCAGGTAATTGTACACCTGATCACGTTCGGGGTCGTCGACCCCCGAAACAGCGTGTTTGAGAAGACGGGCATAAGTAGCCGTCAGCTCTTCCAGTTCTTTGGTAATGTATTCTTTCCCACTTTCACCGGCCAGCTGCCGCAACAGCACGATTGCATCGGCAAGGCGGCGTCTGTGGATCAGTTTGCAGATATTGAGATAGTTCCGGGTGATCTTTTCTTTTTGCATAACTCATTTTTTTAAAGGATGGTTCGCGTTGCACTCATCTTACACTTGCGGGTAAACTCCACAAGCGCGAGCCCCGGCCCCTCACAGGCAGCTGAGCAGGCAACCGTTCCCAGAATTTTTTGCTTCCAGTTACCTGTGATCCGGTGCGACTCATGAATGTGGCCATGCATGGTAAGAAGCGGTTTGCGGTCGAGGATAAACTCCTTAATGGCAATGCTGCCCACATGAATATCCACAGGCACATGATCCACCTTCACCCCGTCAAGGCCGGCGCGGTCAAGGTATGAATCATACGGAGGGGCGTGAAATAAAAATAAGGCGTCAGACAAATCATCATCCCCGACGAGCACCTCCAGGTCTTTTTTAATGGTGGAAAACGCGATGTCTGCGTCTGGCGGAACCGTTCTGTAGCCTTCGTCCGGATGCACACATCCCGGATCCACATAAGCCGACACATCATATCTTTCCCAGTCTTTCAACAGAAAAGGGGTCGGAGGAACCATGGAATATCCGTATACGGTAAAATGGTCAAGTTTCCTTTTTTTCATGTGCATATAGTGCCAGATGTCATCCTCTTCGTGTTTCAGAAAGGAAGCTTCCTCACTCCTGGGATCATCATTCCCCAGGATAAGAAACACCTCAGGATAGTCACTGCCAAGGTGCCGTTTCAACGCCTGAAAAGAAGGCGCCAGAAAGCCGTTCACAAAATCCACAGGGAAAGTTTTTTTACCAGCCCTGTACTGAAGGGATGCAGGCAGCAGATCGCCACCGAGAAATACGGCCCGGGGCCGCTTGCTCCCGATCTGAGCGAAAAGCTTTTCGAAACGGGAAACGTGGCCATGCAAATCAGACACAAAAAAATACAGGTCATTCATTGTTCCTCGCATTTCCTTAACAATCTTGCCGGATTATCAACCGATTCAAGCATGGCCGCAAACGGTGACCCTTTTTCAATATCTGCATCAGTAATAATGTGCAGGTCGATCAGGCTGCCTTTAACCGAAAACCCTGTTTTTGCCTCATTGATCACCGACAGGCTGTGCCCGCTTCCGTCGCACCAGGCGGTGAGCAATTCCTGCTTTTGCTTGTCATTGACACAATGCGCAAGCAGATCGATGTCGGAACACGGCCCGGCCTGACCGGTCTTCACACTGCCGATCAGGTAGAGTGCCTTTACACCGAACCCGGCCATGTCCATCCTGCGGGCAATGGCCTCGATCACATCGTTACGCCACCTCCAGTGTGACTGCTGATCATCGCGGGTCATATACAAAAATAAAAAAAAGCCCCGACATGGGCCGGGGCTTGATTCATCAGCAATCCTGATAAGTATTATGGATAATAGATCGGTCCTTCAATACCCAGCGGGATATTCAGCATCAACCAGGCAATGAACATGGGGATCCTGACGATCATAAATGCGATCGCATAAGGAAGCATCACCGAAATGATCGTACCAATACCGATATTCTTGGCATATTTCTGCGCAAAAACAATCACAAGCGGGAAGTACGGCAACAGCGGAGTCAGGATATTGGAGTAGGAGTCACCGATCCTGTAAGCAGCCTGTGTTGTTTCCGGGGAGAAACCCATCAGCATCAGCATGGGCACAAAAATGGGAGCCAAAATAGCCCATTTGGCCGAGGCACTTCCGATAATCAGGTTAATGAAGGAAGACACCAAAATGAATGCAACCAGCAGGGGGATCCCTGTAAATCCGATGCTCTGAAGCCCGGAAGCGCCTGATATCGCCATAATGGATCCAAGGTTCGACCAGATGAAGAACTGTACCAGGTGAGCGGCCACAAAGGCCAGGACAATATATCCGCCCATGGTGCCCATGGCTTCTGAAGTCATTTTTGAAATGTCCTTGTCGCCCTTGATGGTCCCGGCTTTTACACCGTATACCAGGCCAGCCAGGAAGAAAAGGATAAACATCAGCGGCACGATGGAATCATAGAACGGGTTCAGGCTGCCGTCTTCAGCGCGCAATACGCCGTTTGAGGGAATGATGGCCGCTGCGATCAGCGCAAGAATTGCCATTACTGTCCATCCTGCCCACTTAAGTCCTTTCTTCTCAGGGGAGGTAAACTCGCTATTGTACTCCTCCTCATCACTTCCCTCATAGGCACCCAGGCGGGGCACAATGATCTTTTCCGTCACCCACATACCTGCCAGACCTACCAGGGGCACAGAAGCAGCCATCAGGTAGTAATTGGAAAGCGGGTTTACCGTATATGCCGGATCCATAATGGTTGCAGCCGATTGGGTAAATGCAGCGATCATCGGATCAAGCCCTGTGGGCAGGAAGTTGGCTCCAAAACCACCGGACACTCCGGCAAATGCAGCAGCAAGACCAGCCAGCGGATGCCTCCCCATCCCTTTAAATATTGCCGCCCCAAGGGGTATCAGCACCACATATCCTGCGTCAGCAGCTACGGAGCTTACCATACCTGCAACAACGATAGAGAAAGTAATCAGCCTGTTCGGCACTTTGGCCACAAAAACACGCAGAGCAATGGCAATCAGGCCGCTTCGCTCAGCGACCCCAATACCCAGCATCACTACCAGAACCAGCCCGAGCGGGGGGAAAGTGGCAAACACTTCCACCATGGAAGTCATGATCTTTTGAATACCTTCTGCATTCAGCAAATTTACCGCCTCTATGGGTTCCTCCACATCAGGGGAAGGGTGTTCTGCACTCAGGCCCAGTGTACCAAAAACCAAAGAGAGAATCAGAACCACCCCGATCAGGATGGCAAACAAGGTAACAGGCTGGGGCAACTTATTCCCCACGACCTCAATCTTGTTCAGGATACGCTGCATCCTGGTATCAGGCGCCTTTTCTCCCGGCTCGTTACCGTTCTCCTGGTCGCCCTCATGAAAGTCCTTTTCTGTTGTCATAAGTTTAGTTGGATTAGATTATTGCAATTACTCGGAAATTCCAAAAGGCCCAAAATTAATGTATTCCTTTAAAACACAAAAATTAATCACAAAAAAAACAGGAAGAGAATGCCTGTCAGCGGATGATAGTTACCGATCCCTCTGAATAGCGGGTTTCACCCATTCGTGAATATTTCAGCACGTAAAAGTAAACCCCGTCGGGCGCATTGCTTCCATCCCACCAGTTATTGTAGTAATCGTGATGCTCGAAAACCTTTTCTCCCCATCTGTTGTAAATTACGATCTGTGCATTGGGGTAGTGCTCCAGGTTGAGGATTTCGAATTCATCATTGATTCCGTCTGCGTTGGGGGTGAACACATTGGGGATGGTAAGGTCACAGTTTTGCTCGCTGACCGTTTTATCGATAAAGCTCATACAGCCGCTAATTGTATCTTCTATCATCACCGTATAAGTTCCCGGATTTTTCACCATCAGGGTGTCGTAGGTACGGTCCGGCATATCCTGCCCTCCCACCTGCCACTGATATACCCAATCGTGGCCGTCACTGTTCAGCGGATGCACTGTCAATAAGGTTGAATCTCCTTCGCAAATGGGCATTTCGAGCTCTGATACTATTTCTGCCTCCGGCAAAGGCAACACATTTACGGTTACTGTGGTATCATAGGTGCAGCCAAAGTTATCTCTCACCTCAAGCAAAAAATCGTGATCTCCCTTTTCCGATACCGACACCCCGGCCGGATTCCCCTCCACCGGGGAGCCATTCTGAGACCACTGATGCTCCACAATTTCGGGCGTAAAGATCAGGGAGTCCGGATAAAATGCCTCATCAAAGAAAAGGCTCCAGCTAAAAATATGCCCGGTTTCCCCTTCTGTTCCGTCTTCCACCCGCATGGTCCAGGTACCGTTCAGGGAACTACCGGCGAGGTTGTTAAGACTCTCGTCGGGGGTATATGTGCCGGAGGGCAAATGTGCGGCGTTGAAATAATAGTTGCCGGCATTGTCTGAATATTCATGGTATTGCGGGCTGGTTTCATCCATCCGTCCATATTGGGGTGAAGGCGAAAAACAATACTGATAACCGCTGCCCGGCACATCATCTTCCCACACCACCGGTTCTCCGAAATTGGCAGTCACTCCGCCATATCCCTTCAGTTCGATGACAATACCACCGGGTGATTCCAGCTCAAAACGAAGCTGCGACTGATCCACATGCTCAATATTGACACAAATGCGGTCAAAATCATCGGCCGACAACACTTCCAGTCCTTCACTGAACACATCGAAGTTCAGGCTGGATTCGTATACATCACCGCCAGCTACAAACACCGGGGGATCTTCCTGAACAACGGTCGGGAAACCGGTCCATACTGTGGGATGGGCAATCCCGTAAAGGGTAAACATTTCACCGGCACAAACAGTATCCGTGGAAATGGTGGTTCCCGAAAAAGTCGGATATGTTCCCACCATCAGCACTTCCAGGGCAGTTGCCACACAACCTGTTTCTTCATCCGTCACCGTCAACCTGATGGCATAAGCCCCGGGGTCACTGAATGTATGACTGATCTCACCGCCGTGATACTCCCGTTCCCCGATGTTCCACACATAAGAGAAATTATCCGGATCGTAATCCACTTCATCCGACAAATAGGTTGCTGTAGCGGAAAATGATACTTCTCCGACGGTTTCCGGACAATGCATCAATCCGTCAGGGGACTCGATCGATACCACAAAGGAATCACATTCCGCTTCTGCTTCACCGGATATATCCCATCCCGGATGTTCTTCATAATGCCGGGATTCCCGGGAATAAGTACCGGCAAACAGCCTTTCTGTACCCACCATTGCCAAAATTATCAACAGTGGCAGCAAACAGCGACAAAGAAAATGCTTCATAGGAACGGGGTGTTTGGTATCGGGGTTACTCCACTAAACTATACGACAAAGCAGGGAATTTATTTTGGTCAAATACCGGAAGGTCAAAAATAAATAAAATATGGGATGTGTTTGACGGGTATTTGAAAACCACCTCATAATATAGTCATAGTTAACGATTTTCGTTGTACTTTTGCAAGCTATGAAAAACATCAGAAACTTTTCCATTATTGCGCACATTGACCATGGGAAAAGTACGCTTGCAGACCGCCTGCTGCAAATGACCCATACAATTACGGCGCGTGATTTCAAGGACCAGATCCTGGACAATATGGATCTGGAGCGCGAACGCGGCATTACCATTAAAAGTCACGCCATCCAGATGGATCATGAATACAATGGAGAAAAGTACGTACTGAATTTAATCGATACACCCGGACACGTGGATTTCAGTTATGAAGTTTCCCGTTCCATCAAATCCTGCGAGGGCGCGTTGCTCATCGTGGATGCATCTCAGGGCATAGAGGCACAGACCATCTCAAACCTTTACCTGGCCCTGGAGCATGACCTGGTAATCATCCCGGTACTGAACAAAATGGATCTGCCCGGAGCCATGCCGGATGAAGTTTCTGAGCAGATCGTTGATCTTATCGGGTGTGACCCGGATGAAATCATCAGGGCAAGCGGCAAAACCGGTGAAGGCGTGGATGACATACTGCACGCCATCATAGAGCGGATCCCCGCCCCGACGGGGAATCCGGAAGCTCCACTCAAAGCCATTATTTTTGATTCCGTATACAATCCCTTCCGCGGTGTAGTGGCCTATTTCAGGGTTTACGAGGGAAGGCTCCGGCAGGGAGACCACGTTTATTTCATGCATACCGGCAAACAATATCATGCCGATGAGGTGGGTATTCTGAAGATCACCCAGCAAAAAAAGCCTTCCATATCGGCGGGGGATGTAGGCTACATTATTTCCGGGATCAAGGACGCCCGCGAGGTGAAAGTGGGTGACACCATCACACATGTGGCCCGTCCCACCCAGGAAGCTGTCAGGGGATTTGAAAATGTGAAGCCCATGGTATTTGCAGGAATTTATCCTGTAGACACCGATGAATTTGAAGAGTTGCGGGCAGCCATGGAGAAGCTTCAGCTGAATGATGCTTCCCTCACCTATGAGCCGGAATCTTCCGCAGCCCTCGGGTTTGGTTTCCGTTGCGGTTTCCTGGGGATGTTGCACATGGAGATCGTCCAGGAAAGACTGGAAAGGGAGTTTGAAATGACGGTGATTACCACTGTTCCCAACGTATCTTATCACGCCTATAACAATGACGGAGAGAGTAAGATCGTCAACAACCCGTCCGAAATGCCCGGCCCCAATGAGCTGGATCACATCGAGGAGCCGTTTATCAAGGCACAGATCATCACCAAATCTGAGTATATCGGACCGGTAATGTCGCTTTGCCTTGAAAAAAGAGGCGTGGTCAAAAACCAGGTTTACCTGACCACCGACAGGGTGGAACTGACCTTTGAAATGCCGCTGGCTGAAATTGTGTTCGATTTCTACGACCGGCTGAAGACCATATCCAGAGGATACGCATCATTTGATTACTATCCCATCGGATATCATCCTTCCACCCTGGTGAAACTCGATATCCTGCTCAATGGTGACCATGTGGATGCATTGTCCGCATTGATCCACCGCGATAACGCCTACGAATTCGGTAAGCGGATTTGCAGCAAGCTGCGGGAACTTATCCCCCGCCAGCAATTTGACATTGCCATACAAGCGGGAATCGGTGCCAAGATCATTGCCCGGGAAACGGTAAAAGCTCTCAGAAAGGACGTTACGGCCAAATGTTACGGGGGTGACATCACCCGGAAGCGAAAACTGCTTGAGAAGCAGAAAAAGGGGAAGAGGCGGATGCGCCAGGTCGGGAATGTGGAAGTTCCCCAACAAGCCTTTATGGCCGTGCTGAAACTAAACGACTAGACTCATGCCCGGCGGATCAGCCAGAGCTAAACGTCCAGGCCAGCAATTAGACGTCCATGCCGGCAACTAAACGTCCAGACCTGAAACCACAATGGTGATCTCCCCTTTAATGGCACTTCGCTTTGAAAAAATTTCCACAAGTTCATTCAGGCTGCCGCGTACATGTTCTTCATGCATCTTGCTGATCTCTCTGGAAACGCAGGCCTGACGGCCCCCGCCAAAAGAACCGGAAAAAGCCGATAAGGTCTTCAGAAGCCGGTGGGGCGATTCATAAAACACCATGGTACGGGTTTCCCCAACCAGGGACTCCAGGTGTGATTTCCTCCCCTTTTTTACAGGCAGAAAACCCTCAAAGCAAAACCGCTCACAGGGAATTCCGCTTGCAACAAGGGCAGGCACAAAGGCGGTGGCCCCGGGCAAACATTCCACCTCTATCCCTTCGCGAACACATTCACGGATTAACAGGAAGCCGGGATCAGAGATTCCGGGCATACCGGCATCACTGGCAAGGGCAAGGGTCATTCCAGCCTTCAGTTTGTCCATCAGTGCTGGCAGTGACCTGTGTTCATTGTGCTGATGGTGGGAAATCATTTTTACGGAAATATCATACCGTTGCAAAAGCCGGCCCGTGACCCTTGTATCTTCCGTGAGCAGAAAATCTGCTTCACTGAGTATACGGACAGCCCGGTATGTCATATCTTCCAGGTTCCCCACCGGAGTAGGCACAACAAACAGTTTCGACATGCAGATAAAGGTTATTATTTGCTCATATGACGACGATGCACCAGGTCGGCCAGCTTCTCTATGGTGGAGGCCGAACGATTTGCATCCCACGAATGAACCATGCTTAGTTCGTTGAGATAATCAAACGCCGCTTTGGCATCATCCATTTCATTTAAACGGGCGATCGCCTCATTGTAAGCCTGGATATTTCCCTTGAATAACTCATTGATGAATAAAAATTTCTCGTTCACCCCAATGGCTTCCTTCAGGCTTGTAATAGGGTTCTGCTGCATCCGGGTTCCGATGCTCTTGTCCTCTTTCTGGTTGGATATCCGCTGATGTACGGATTTGTCTTCCCCCATATACTGATCACCAATGGTCCGGCCGGCATATTCCGATAACAGGTCAATCACCGCTTCATTGCTACCGGGCCGGGGATTTCCGGGCCGGGGATCCGACTGCTTTCCTTCCGGATTTTTCTCAGCCCGCTTCACTGGCCTGGATACAGCCTCCTCCGGTTTGGTCACCGGCTTCTCCGTTTTAGCCGCAGGTTCTTCGGGTTTGGTCACAGGCTCCTCCGGTTTAGGCGCAGGTTCTTCGGGTTTGGTCAACGGCTCCCCGGCTCTGGACGAAGGTTTCTCAGGCTTAGTCGGCGGCTCCTCCGTTTTGGGCAGAGACGTCTCCTCCGCTTTTTCAGGGGAGGTGGCTCCGGTATAGGAAACGTCCGAGACAGGAGGCGGGGCGACAGGTTGTTTTGAAACTTCTTCCTTGTTGCCGGACTTTGCCCCATTGGCATTTTTCAGCAACTCAAAGTGACGGTATAAGCTGCGAAGGTCGTCTTTAACCAGGTCAATATCCAGTGAAAGATCCTGTTTCCCGGGGTGGCGGCGATTGATGTAGTTGGCTCTTTCCACAACTTCTTCCAAAAGGCGTACAATGTTGTCTCTCAAATCAGTATTGCTCATAAAACGGTTGGTTTTTCAATGAATCTTTACCTGGTTACAAAACGTTGTAAAGTTATTGATTATTTTTGTGTTCGTGTGTGAAATTCACGTCCGAACCAATTTGGCTAGAAAGAAAAAACATCCGGATGTTTCTTGAAAATGATGTTGACCGGTCGCGAAGCCGGGGCTGGATAGAGGTGATATGCGGCAGCATGTTCTCCGGCAAAACCGAGGAATTGATCCGGAGGTTGAAACGGGCGCGTATTGCAAAGCTCAGGGTGGAGATATTCAAACCGGGAGTGGATGTAAGGTATGATGAGGAAAAAGTTATCTCCCACGATGCAAGTGAAATATTATCCACCCCGGTACCGGCATCCGCTAATATATTGCTGATGGCAGGTGAAGTGGATGTGGTCGGGATTGATGAGGCCCAGTTTTTCGACCCGGAGTTGCCGAACGTGTGCAACCAGTTGGCCAATATGGGCATCAGGGTCATTGTGGCGGGGCTTGACATGGATTTCAAGGGCAAGCCTTTCGGCCCTATGCCTGCGTTGCTGGCAACAGCCGAATACATTACCAAAGTACATGCAATTTGTGTAAAATGCGGAAGCCTCGCCCAGTATTCTCACAGGACCACTCCCAACGAAGACCTGGTCATGCTCGGGGAAACCGATTCATACGAACCGCTGTGCAGAGCGTGTTTTCACAGGCCAGAATAAATGTAACGGAAACCATTTTGGGTCTAAGGCAGACACGAAACTTTGGCGGGCACGAAACTTTGGCGGGCACGAAACTTTACAACCGCTTCTTCAATGCTTTTCCGGCCTCTTCAAAACCAGGCTTTTCAAGCAGGGCAAACATATTTCGTTTATACGCTTCCACGCCAGGCTGATCAAAGGGATTCACCCCAAGCATGTACCCACTGAGCGCACAGGCCATTTCATAAAAATAGATCAGTTCACCAAGGCCGGCAGCATTGAGTTCGGGAAGAATAAGCTCGATATTCGGTACTCCGCCATCCACATGGGCCAGCATTGTACCACCGGAAGCCATTCGATTTACATAGCTGATCCGCTTCCCGGCAAGATAATTAAGCCCGTCGTCATCGTCCGGGTCTTCCGGGATTTCAAGTGTATGCTTTGATTTTCCAATGGTCAGGACGGTTTCAAACAAATGCCTTTGCCCTTCCTGGATATACTGCCCCATGGAATGCAGGTCGGTGGTAAAAACAACGCCGGCCGGAAAAATTCCTTTCCCTTCTTTCCCTTCACTTTCCCCGAATAACTGCTTCCACCATTCGATCATATATTGCATGGCCGGATTGTAGGATGCCATAATTTCCGTGGACATCCCCTTGTTCAGCAGCACATTTCTGATCACGGCATAAAGCGCGGCGGGATTATCGGCCAAAGCCTCATTATTTCTTAAATGAACGGCCATTCGTCTTGCCCCTTCCATCAGTTCCCTGATATCAAAACCGGCTACCGCAATGGGCAGTAGACCGACAGGGGTCAGCACCGAATACCTGCCCCCCACATCGTCGGGAATGGTGTAGGTAGCATACCCCTGGGAATCAGCAAGTTTTTTCAGCGCCCCCTTTGACGCATCCGTAATGGCAAAAATCCGGCGGGCAGCTTCCTTTTTTCCGGCTTTTTTCTCCAGGTGCCGCCTCAGCAGCCTGAACGCGAGGGCAGGTTCCGTGGTGGTGCCTGATTTGGAAATAACAATAATGGAGTAAGTCCGGTTATCAAGCCACTGAAGGAGTTCATGCAGGTAGTCTTCATCCAGGTGATGTCCGGCATAAATAATTTTCGGGTGAGCTGTGCCGTTTTCACCCGGGAAAGAACAGGAAAGGGCCTCGATCACTGCACGGGACCCCAGGTATGACCCTCCTATCCCGACCACAACAACTGCATCAGATTGCTTTCTGATACGGCGGGCATCAGACTCAATGTTCTCAAGCAGGTCAGCTTCGGTATTCTCCGGCAGATCAACCCACCCAAGGAATTCACTCCCCTTTCCGCTTTTGTGATAGATATGATCCCTGTGAAGTTTGATTTCCCTCTCAAATATCCGGATCTCGTCCTCAGACACAAATGGAAGCACATGCCCGTGCTTAACCGACAGACTGATCATGACTATTCAAGTTTTCGTGCAATTTCAACCGTCTCAAATGCTTCGATGATATCTCCCACCTTAATGTCATTGAAGCGATCAATATTCAACCCGCATTCGTAACCGGAAGACACTTCTCTCACATCATCCTTATACCGCTTCAGTGATCCCAGTTTGCCGGTATATACCACAATGCCGTCGCGGATCAGGCGAATATCCGAGTTCCGGTTTATTTTCCCGTCCATCACCATGCAACCGGCTACAGTACCTACTTTTGTGATTTTGAACACATCCCGGACTTCCAGGTTGGCGATCACTTTTTCTTCGATCTCCGGTGAGAGCATGCCCTCAATGGCCGACTTCAGTTCATTGATCGCATTGTAGATCACACTGTAGAGGCGGATATCGATCTGTTCCTGTTCTGCCAGTTTCCTGGCGGTCATGGACGGCCGCACCTGGAAGCCGATTATAATGGCATTTGAAGCAGAGGCCAGCAGGACATCACCCTCAGTGATCTGACCGACGGCCTTGTGGATGATATTGACCTGAATCTCCTCAGAAGACAGTTTAAGGATGGAGTCACTAAGGGCTTCCACAGAACCGTCCACATCACCTTTCACAATTACATTCAGTTCCTTGAAATCTCCGATGGCAATCCTTCTGCCAATCTCATCCAGGGTAATATGTTTCTGCGTACGCAGCCCCTGCTCACGTATCAGCTGCTGACGCTTGTTGGTAACGCTTTTGGCTTCGCTCTCAGTTTCCATCACATTGAAGGTGTCACCCGCCTGGGGAGCGCCGTCAAGTCCAAGAATCAACACCGGGGTCGCAGGGCCGGCCTCACTGATCCTTTGGCCCCTTTCGTTGAACATGGCCTTTACCTTGCCATGGGTGGTACCGGCCACCACGAGGTCACCAATTTGCAAAGCACCGTTTTGTACCAGTATCGTTGACACATAGCCACGGCCCCGGTCGAGTGAGGATTCAATGACAGTTCCTGAAGCCCTCCTCTTCGGATTGGCCTTTAACTCAAGCATCTCAGCCTCGAGCAATACCTTTTCCAGCAGGTTTTCCGTATTCAGCCCCTCTTTTGCCGAGATCTCCTGGCTCTGGAACTTCCCGCCCCAGTCTTCTACCAGGATATTCATATTTGCCAGCTCTTCCTTGACTTTTTCAGGATTGGCATTTTCCTTATCGATCTTGTTGATGGCGATCACAATGGGTACGCCGGCGGCCTGGGCGTGATTGATGGCCTCCACCGTCTGGGGCATCACGCTGTCATCGGCAGCCACCACAATAATGGCCACATCCGTGACCTTTGCACCCCTGGCCCGCATGGCAGTAAAAGCCTCATGACCGGGAGTATCAAGGAAGGTGATTCTTTTCCCGGTATCCAGTTCTACGGCATAAGCCCCGATATGCTGGGTGATGCCTCCGGCCTCTCCGGCAATTACGTTCGCATGACGGATATGGTCAAGCAGGGAGGTCTTACCATGGTCCACGTGACCCATCACGGTAACAATGGGTGCACGATCACGCAGATCGACCGGATCATCCTCTTCCTCCTCAATGGCCTCCTGCGAATCGGCACTGACGAATTCCACGTCATAGCCGAACTCATCCGCCACAATTGTGATGGTTTCGGCATCCAGTCGCTGATTAATTGACACAAACAACCCAAGCGACATACATGTGGAGATTACCTCATTGACAGAAAGATCCATCAGGCTGGCAAGTTCGGCAGCAGAAATAAATTCCGTTACCTCAAGTGTTTTGTCTCCGGATGCCTCCTGCTGCTGCTCTTTCTCTTTCTGCTGCTGCAGGATATCCCGCTTTATGCGGCGATGTTTCGCCGCCTTGGATTTGCCGCTTCCACTGAGGTTCGCCAGGGTTTCGCGGATCTGACGTGAGATTTCCTCTTCTGTAACCTCAGGTTTGGGCTGTGCTTTTCCTTTCTTCCGTGCTTTCTGGGTGTCCTGACGTCCTCTTTTATCCTGCTGGGTGGTAGCCGGCGTTTCTGCGGGTTTATCCCTTTTGATCCGCTTACGTTTCCGCTTCTTGGCCTTTCCGGGATCAGAAGAAGAAGCCACAGGTTTCTTCTCGGCTTCTTTCTTGTCAGGGAGATCCATTTTACCAAGGATAGTAGGTCCTTCCAGTTTTTTAAACTTGGTCTGATAATGATCCCTGGATGGTTCCGCAGGTTGCTCAATGGCTTTTTTATCTTCGGCTTTCCTCTCTTTAGCCTTTAACTCCGGTTCCGGAGCTTTTTCTCCGGGGGTTTCCCCTTCCTTCTCTTCCGATTTCTCCTCTGCCTTTTTATCAGCTTTCTTATCTGCTTTCTTGTCTGCTGTTTTTTTCTTTTTGGACGGCTTCTTTTCTTCAAGGTCAATCTTGCCCACGACCTTCAGCCCGTTGTCCGATTCTTCCCTGACGGGCTCATCATCGTCAGTACTTGCAGGGGCGTCTTTCTTCGGATCTTTATCTGCCGTTTTATCAGCAGCCTCTTTTTCAGCCGGGATTTCTTCTTTTTCGGATGCCGCCGGAGGTTTCTCCTCCTTCGCCTCCTTCTTGTCTTTTTCGCCGATATCCGTGGCGGGCTCTTCTTCCTGTTCCGAGGGTTGCTCTTCTTTCTGTTTGGGCTTTCCTTTCAGCTCTTCCGGATCGAGTTTTCCAAGAACCTTGGGACCAGTGGCCCTGGATTCCTCTTTTCCTTCCTTCCTTTCCGCTTTTTCTTCAGCCTTTTCCCCGTCTTTTTCAGCCTCTGCCGGCGTTTCTTCAGCTTTCTCCTTCTTCTCCACGGGGGCATCTTCCATCCCCTTGATCATCAATTCATCCCCGGCATCTTCTTCCGGCGATTCACCTTTTTCCTCTTTGGCCGCCTCTTCATCCTTATCAATGGAGATGCTTTCCCGCTTCATTATATTTAAACCGGCTTTACGGGTAGCCTCCTTCAGGGTCTTTTCACTTTGAAACTCCTGAAATAAAAGCTCATAAGCTTCCTGAGAGATCTTGGCATTCGGGTTATTGTTCACTGCGATCCCCTTCTTGCTGAGAAAATCCACAATGGTGGTAAGCCCGATGTTGAACTCCCTGGCTACTTTACTAAGTCTTCGTGTTTTGGTCCCTTCAGTCATATACAGATTTCTGTTATCAATCGTTTTACGGAGCCGGTAAAACCGCTGC
>Ga0207421_10004422_pt1 | contig 16161 bp, 17 predicted proteins | sample SodLakKL_010_SED_4_FD_187542 | JGI IMG/M metagenome (GOLD analysis project Ga0207421, IMG submission 187542) | Alkaline sediment microbial communities from Lake Tanatar, Kulunda Steppe, Russia - 8KL_010_SED (SPAdes) (version 2) | ecosystem: Environmental > Aquatic > Non-marine Saline and... | reverse complement strand
AAATTGGATAGCCCTTTCAAAATTACTAGTATGTTTCATATATGCCACTACATAAAGTATAGCCGGAACCATTTGAGAGGAAGCCTTTAACCTCCAGCTATTAGCCAACTGAGAAGGCATCTGATAAAAATAATAAAGAAGAAATAAAGAAAGAATAACCATTAAAAATAAAAATAGGGCAGGAAAATTCCCTGTCATTAAAAATATTGCTGCCGACAATAAAGCTCCAAAAAACAAGACCAATAGCATTGATACAAAAGCAAGAGCCACTGTCTGAGGAGGGGTAACATCTAAATGTGCCCTATCTAAATAATTTTGAATTTTCTTCCTGTCTTTTTCAGCAACCTTTATCTTAATTATATTCCCTAAAGACTTACATAAAGATTCATACCTAGAAAGTCTGGGCATCATTTCTTGTTTAAAACTGGTATATTCCTTACTAAAATTTTCCTTACTTTTACCGGGCTGTTTAGTTGTATCTACAGACTCTCCTAGTTTCTTCCCATATTTTTTATAGATATCTTCTAAATTTTTATCATCCATTTTCCTCTTTTTATATATATAACCCTTAATTTAAAAACTCTACTGTCCCCAAAAAAACAGTTCTTTAAGATAGATTATTAAAAAGTTAAATTGAATATTTGTTATATTTTAAGAAATTATATTTTGCTCTTTTTCAATTTTTTTGCTTCTTTATTTAACCATTCTTGCCATTCAGAAAAAACCCTGTCTTTAGTTGGTAGGCCTATCTCTTTTCTAACTTTGTCAGAAATTTCATGGAAAGCAATATTGGCCTTGCAATTAAATTTTGACTCCATGATATCGGGAATTTTCATCTTATTAGCCTTTTTAACTAACTCTTCTTTAACTTTAGCTCTCAGCTCTATATTTTCCCATACCGCATCCCAATCTCCTGCCCATCCTCTAACTCCTGAAGCTATATCTTTGACCACTTCACTATCCCCATTAATTAAATCTTCACTAATCTCTAGCTCATCTTTATCCACATTGTATTTTAACAAATCTACAAATCCATTTTCCATACTAGGGTCATTTTTCCAATGCTTTCTAACCTCTGTCATCTGGACCATCCTTTTCCATGAAGACATACCTCCCGGGGCCTTAACAGGATTAGCCACCATAATTATATCTGTAGCTTTAAAAGATGTAGCAGGGACATTCAAGTCATTTACAACCCTATCAAAAACAGAATAGGCATCGGCACCATGTATTGTTCCCGCAACAACATTGGCTAAAGCTCCAACCCTCATAGCTTCGTAAAGTGCCTTAGCTTCTTCAGACCTTATCTCACCAACTATTAAAGACGAATCTCCCAATCTTAAACTTGTTCTTATACCTTCAGCAGCTCCAACTTCTGTCGACTTTTCCAATAACGCAGACCTAACCTTCATTCTTAAAACATCATAACCTAACTCTCTTAAGGCATCCATAGGTAACTCTTCTGTATCTTCAACTGAAATGATCCTATATTTAGGCAATATCTCCTGCATCAATGCTCCCAGAAGACTAGTTTTTCCAGAACTTCTAGTACCTGCTATAAGCATTGTACGTGCTCCTTCCACCAAAAAAGACATCAGTCCTGCAGCGAAAGAATTTATCATTTGGTTATTTATAAATAAAGGTAATGTCCAGGGATCTTCCCTATGCCTTCTAATTGCATAAGCCAAACCTCTAGACGATAGGGGTTCTTGGACTGCAGCTATTCTGGAACTTATATTCCCAACACTTAATTGCGTATCAAGAACAGGGTTGCTCTCATCTAAAGGTCTTCCAGATAGCATCCTAAATTTTCCTGCCCATGAATCTGCATCTTCCTGACTAGGCTTAACATTAGTTACACACTCATCATAATCCTGATGTCTAACAAAAACAGGGTTTTTCGGTATTGGGGCATTCAAGACAATATCTTGTAATTTTTTATCTTGCAAAAAAACTTCTATCAAACCAAAACCTATAGTATACCTGACAAGTATGGTGGCAAGTTTATTAAGGTCGCTATAAGATAAAGAAACATTCTTATTCTTTGCAAGGTCTTGTAGCAAATCCCTAGAAATATTAAAAAAAGTCTGTCTTGTCCTCTCCATATCTGTAAATTCTTCGGCCTTCGGCCTATGCTCAATCATAACATTCCTAGCTAAATTTAAAAGCATATGGTGATCTTCTTCCAAAACATATTCAGGAGGTGTCAAATGGTAAGTATATTTGCTATTATTTTCTTCTTTCAAAATAGTCACGGTAGATTTATCGTAGCCTTCTCCAATTTCATACTCACCAACTATCTCTGCCTCTTCCGGCAATTGACTAACTAGTCTCGTGAATGTAAAATTAGGCAAAATATCCGGTCTGAAAAACAAGTTATAAATTTCCCTATTTCCTAAATTATAATCTCCAAAATGAGGTCTTGCTTTTTTGATCAATTCTAAATCTTCCATTAAGGAAACTATATTTTCAAGCAATCTGAGATAACTGGTCTTCCTAGGAATATTGTCTCTTTTGAGAGCAACTTTCTCTTCCTTACACATCCTATCTATCTCTCTATAAGCAGAAATAGGATCCTGTTTTAACAATGTCAAAAAGTAAGTCATATTATCATGCCTGTTTCCCATCCCGCCCCCTTCACCAAGTCTAGAAGGGCTTAATACTCTTTCCTGTTTCATAAAATGATTATATATATTGGCTACTTCCAAAAGCATTTTCACCTCTGGAAAACTATAGTTATAATTTCTTTGTTGGACAAAAACAACTCTTGAAACATTCGGGGTTTCTAACAATGAGTCAACTGTCCTACCCATAACTTCTTGATTATTAGCAAGGTTTGGAACAGTAGGGCTACCCAAATAATTAATATACATAACATTTTCTCCCCCCTCGCTCTTTATCTCATAGGAGTACAACGGAGTATCTTCTTTAAACATCATTTTAACTTTCCCTCTTTAACCATAATAATAAAACGTCACTTAAAACCTTTTCCTTTCAAATAGCAAGAAATTTAAACCCTGTTTTCTATTTATAAACACAATTAAATTAAAAGAGGAAAAAATGGCAGAAGAGCAACAAAACTATGATGACGGCTGGAACCAAATGGCTAGTAGCCTAAGGAGTATGGAAGAAAAACAAAGATTGTTGAAAGAGAGAATGTTGCTAATTGGGAAAAATCTTATAGGATTGAGAGATGAGCAAGGAAAAGATATAGCAAAAATGAAGGGTGATATTGAAGAAATTAAAGAAGAGGTTGAAAAAATTAAAAAGTCGAATGGTAGAATGGCGGAAGAGATGGTTAAAAAAGCCAGGAAGAAAGAGATTGAAAGATTAAATAAACAAATAAAGATGTTTTCACCATTAGGAATTCCCAGCAAGGAAGAAATCAGAGAAATGATTCAGGAGGAAATTGATGCCAATAATAAATAGGATTAGGCAAATGCAACAACAGGGTTATAATGACAGTCAAATAATTGAGCAGCTTAGGGAAGAAGGAAATTCTCCCACAGACATAAATAACGCAATAAATCAAGCAAGTATAAAAAATGAAGTCGATAAAAATAGAGGACAAGAGCAAGCTCAGCCACAAGGGCCACAAGATGCTCAGGGGGGTCAGATGGAAGAATCAATAGCAGATCAAGGACAATCTGGTCAGCAAGAAAACCCTGGTCAGCAACAGTCACCGCAACCGCCCGAACCAGAACAAGAACCCCAATATGAGGGTCAGCAACAATATGCAGAAGGAGACTACGCGGCAAATCAGGGAGGTGGTTATGATAACTATGGAGGAGGGTATGCAGAAGGCACAGTAGGAGAAGATATTGCTGAAGAAATAGTAGCTGAAAAATTAAATCCAATAAATAAAGAAATTGCAAATTTGAAAAACAGAGAAATACATTCATCAAAAAAATTGAAAAATATAGATAAAAGATTAAAAAAGATTGAGGATACTATAGAGGAATTAAAAAGTAATATAATTAACAGGGTAGGTAGTTATGGAGAAGCTATACAAGATATAAAAGGGGATATGGGTATGATGCAAGATTCTTTTTCTAAAGCACTAAACCCATTAATTGAAGAAGGAAAGAAAAAAAGCACACAGCAAAGAAAAACTAGAAAGAGTAACAAAGGTAAGAAGAAATAAATATTTGTAAAAACTATAATTTTTCAGTCACTTCCAAATTTGATAATTAACACAATAGCTGCAATTATTACTCCTACTGCTATAAGTAAAGCCCCATACTGACGCCACCAACCACTTCCAACAATCCTCCATTCTGAAAGAGAAGAAAATAAGACAAATAAAAAGATTATTCCTCCGAGACCAAAAAATATCCATTTAAACATATCTTTATCATCATTACCAGAAATAAATGCACCCGCCAATATCAAGGCAGTCATCAGGACAGCTAAACCCACAGCCATTCTAGGAAATAACTCTTGAAAGAAAATATGAACCATAGGCAATCTTGCAGCCAACAATCCTATAGCGAGAGAAATTATTGCAGAAGAGGCCTTATTTTCTTTAAAAACTTCTATCTTAGACAAAATTGCATATGAAATAGCAAACACTAATAAGAAAGGTAAAACCAAACTAAAAATACCTATTGACTCCATCTGACGCATTAAGTCCTGAAAGCCACCACCTGTTCCCCAGGAACCCCACTGAAGTACTAAAGGGTTCATCAGTCACCTCCACCCTTAAGAAGAGCCACCATTGCAGCCACTATAATAACTACAAAGAAAATATTACCTGCTATATTCTGTCCACTTTCAGTTTCAAGGCCGCCTATAATAAAATCCCATGTCCCAGAAAATACTAAAACAGAAATAATTAATGCTACCCCAATTAATGCTCCGAAAGCATACTTGATCCAAGACTCCTCTCCGATACCACCACCAGCAAAACCATAAAGCATCATAAAAATTAACATAACTACCGCAATAACTGCTAAAACAGGCACCAAATTCACAATCATATCTCTGGCATAGGGAAAAGCAATTAGCAATAAACCAACAACAAAACCTATTATAGCATTAATTTGTTTGTTATCATCTCCAAGAATACTTGTTTTTTCAAGTATTGCAAAAATTAAAGTAAAAACTAATAAAAAAGGCAGGGCTATATCTGTAAAAAAAGAATGAGACAATATAGTTATATAGGGATCGGTCATTTTATTTATTCTTCTTTATTTTCAGCTTCTTCTAACTCTTCTCTTTCTGTTTCTTCTTTTAGAGGCAAGCTGGCTTTATTGATTATGAAAACATCTCCTACTGCCTTTACGAATTGGTGAGGTATTATTATACCCCTAGCTCCGTTAATATACCTACTCATATCACCGGTAACTTTAATTCTCCATCCATCAACTTTATTATCAGTCAGGTTAACCTCTTCTACCTGTCCTAAAAAGTCTCCAGCATCAGTATATGCATTTCTTCCAAGCACCTCTGAAAGTTTTTTTACTCTTAACATGCCAGTAATAAAAAAGCTTCCTTTATATATTTTTCGACACCCCTCAATTAAAATAATATACTCACCAATAAGTTTATAAAAAATACAAACCATCAATTTTTATGTTAAAACAAAAGGAGTTTATAAGAATATTTGCTGTCTGGATAATAATTTCACTAATGGTTTCTTTAAAAGAGCCGGTAAGCGCTTTCAGATTTGTTAAAATACTAGGGATTTTTGCAATAATAATAGCAACTTTCACCACCTGTAAAAAACTGGCGGCATATTATTATGAAACAGAAGAGGAGCAAAAGATATGGCAATGGAAAAGATACGGCCTAAGAGAAAAAGCATATTTTAAAGAATCTATACCTATAGGTATAATCCTGACAATAATTTCCCCTTTCCTGACTGCAGGCTCAATTATATGGCTTGCCACAACCCAAAGTGAAATAAAACCAAAAAAATCAAGAGCTGCAAAAAGACATGGTTTCCTTTCATTCTCAGAATTAACTGAATTTCATATTGCAGTTATATCTGCCGCAGGAATAATATCATTACTAATACTAGCGCCAATAGCATATCTTTTAAATTTCCCATTACTTACAAAATGGTCGGTTTACTTTGCGATATTTAATATAATCCCTCTAGGACAGCTAGACGGAACTAAAATATTTTTTGGCTCTAGAGGACTTTACGCCATATTGTTAATTTTCACTGCTCTCAGTTTATTTTATACTTTCTTGATATAGTTAACTGAAAATGGAGAATGTAAAAAAATATGTAAAAAACATAATACCTAGAAAATACCAGGAAGAAATATATAAAAAATGTAAGAGTCATAACTCATTAATAGTTCTACCCACAGGTCTAGGAAAAACATTGATAGCTTTAATGCTTGCTATAGATAGAATTTGTAGATATCCCGAATCTAAGATATTGTTTGTTGCCCCTACCCGACCGCTGGCAGAACAGCATTTTAAGACATTTAAAGAAAGCCTCCCTGATTTATTTGCAAGTATGGAACTATTCACAGGCAGTACGAAGCCAAAAAAAAGACAAATGTTATGGAATAAAAATGATATCATTTTTTCCACACCTCAGTGTGTCGAGGGTAAAACAAGAATTTTTACAGAAAAGGGACCAATTTCAATCGAAAAATTTTTTGAAAAATTCGGATTGGCTGAAAAAAATTATGGAGAAGAGAAAGTTTTCGAAGCAGATATCAACGAAAAAATTTTGGGTTATAAAAATAACAAAATTAATTTTGTGAATGCTGTAAAAGCTCTAAAATTTCCAGTTAAACACCAAATTGAAATAAAAACAGAGCAAAAGAACTGTCTCAAATGTACCCCGGAACATCCTCTTTTAACAATAACTTCTGATGGAAAAATGGAATGGAAGAGAGCGGATGAATTCAAAAAAGGCGACTATATCGCATCAATAAACGAAATTGATACAAAAGGGAAAAATTTAGAGATTCTACCTTTATTGAAAAACTCAAAACTAAAAGTAGCGGATGTTGAAAAGACAAAAGAGCTCTTAAATTTAATAAAGCGTAAAAAGACTTTAAAACTCAAAAAATACTCTCGTTTTAGATATAATTTTATGCCCTTGAAAGTATTTTTAGATTTATCAGAAAAAGTAGGTTTGAACTACAAGAAACTAAAATTAACTGATTGGCAGGGCAAAAGCAAACCGATAAAAATTCCAAAATATCTCAACAATAAAATAAGTTACATTGTTGGGGCTATGCTAGGGGACGGTCATATAGGAAACAGAGACGGTCATGGAAAAGAAGTTGTATTTTCAGATCTAGACAATAAAGAAAACCAAAATCACTTTAAAAAAACTATTTTTGATGTATTCGGAATAAAGATGAAGGAAAAAAGAAAAGGTCTCGTTGCATATAATTCTGCTCTAGCTGAATTTTTGTCTTTATTGGGAGTCCAAAAAGGTAAAAAATCTTCAAAAATAAAAGTGCCACAATATATGTTTTCAAATAATGTAGCAGGAATACAGTGTTTTTTAAAAGGAGTATTCGACACAGATGGACATGCATCGAAACATAGTGTATCAATATCAAGTGCAAGTAAGAAGTTTATACAAGATATAAAATGGTTATGTTTGAAACTGAAAATTGTAGGATCGATAGATTATAGAATAAACAGCGGGAATATAAATAGGAGAATTATCAAAAGCAAAGGATTGTATACATTTAGATTTTCGGGAAAGAGCAACATAAACAAATTTGTAAAAATTGATCCCGAAAAAACGAAATGTAAAAAACTTTTTAAAACAATCAAAAATACAAAAAGACCTTATACAAGATCCAAAGAGATTATTCCTGTTCCAGAACTAGTAAAAAATATATACAAAAAAAATCCTAAAAAATTTGAGCGTTATCTTTGTAAATGTTTGTCAAAAGATAATTTAAACAAAATTGCCAATGTCTCGAAAGGAAAAAATGTAAATAAACTCAGGCAATTATTGGAAATGCCTATTAGATGGGTAAAAATAAAGGAGATAAAAAAGAAAACAGGAAGAGAATGGGTATACGATTTCACAGTAAAACATGATCATAATTTCATAACAAATACTATAATTAGCCATAATTGCATAAATAATGATTTAGAAAAGATGAGATATAAGTTAAACAATACCTCTTTATTAATCGAAGACGAGGCCCATAGATGTGTGAAGAATTATGCCTATACAAAAATAGCAAAAAAATACAAAGAACAGGCAAAAAACCAAAGAATTGTAGGAATGACTGCTTCCCCAGGAAGTGATAAACAAAAACTAAAGAAAATATGTGAAAATTTATCTATAGAAACCATAGAACACAGAAATAGAAAATCTGAAGACGTTAAAGAATATATTCAGGAAAGAGAATTTGAAATTATAAAAATTGATTTTCCTAAAGAATTTAAAGAAATAGAAAAACCGATAAAAAAAATATATGATAAAAAAGTGGGGGAATTAAAAAATAGAAAATTGCTGTTTGGGAATGCCACAAGAAAAAATTTAATTCAAACACAAAATAAGATTATGTCGGCTATACAAAGCGGTAATAAGCATTTTAATCTGCTTGCGGGTGCATCTGCCACTGCAATGGCAATAAAATTGCAGCATGCTTTAGAATTATTGGAAACGCAAACTCTTTATTCCTTAAAATCTTATATGAACAAAATTTTCAATGAGGCTAAAAGGGAAAAAAGTAAGGCCTCACAAAAAATAGCAAAAAAAGATGAATATAAGAAAGCTTATGGGAAAGTTATGAAACTCCTCGGAAGTGGGAAAGAACATCCTAAAATTGAAGAACTGAAAAAACTCCTAACTAATGAAAACAAAGAAAACTCAAAATTTATGATTTTTTGTCAGATGAGAGATACCGCTACTAAAATAAACCAAGAGTTAAATAAAATAGATATAAAATCAAAAACATTTGTCGGTCAGACAAAAAAAGGTGAAGGAAAAAACAAAACAGGTCTCTCCCAAAAAGAGCAGCAACAGATAATAAGAGAATTTAGCAATAATGAAGTAGATTGTCTTGTAGCAACTTCGATAGGGGAAGAGGGTCTTGATATCCCAGAAGTAAATGCAGTTATATTTTATGAACCTATACCAAGTGCTATTAGGTCTATCCAAAGACGAGGGAGGACAGCTAGGCTAGAAAAAGGAAAGCTATTCATCTTAATGACAAAAGGGACAAGAGATGAGGCCTACTATTGGTCTGCATTCCATAAAGAGAAAAAAATGCACCATTCTATAAATAATATGAAGAGAAATATTGAAAAAACTCAAAAAGACAAGCAAGAGAAATTGTAAATATAAAGATGGTATTAGATATATTCCCGAATAAAAAAGAAGAAAATAAATTAGAAGTAACTGCGGATAGTAGAGAAAAAGAATCTTTAGTTATTGCAAAATTAAATAAAGCAAATATGAATGTAAATATAAAACACCTAAAAGTCGGGGACTATTTAATTGAAGATACAATAGTTGAAAGAAAAACTGTTAAAGACCTGGTAAGTTCTATGATAAATAAAAGATTGAATAACCAGTTAAAAGAAATTCAGCAATATCCCCAATACTTATTACTCGTTGAAGGAAATTATATATATCATCAAAAATCCAATGTTCACCCCAATGCTATAAGAGGATTTATTCTATCAATACTTCTAGATTCTAAAATCCCTATAATTTTTACAGAAAATGAAGAAGATACCGCCAACTTTCTGAAGATATTGGCAAAGAGAAAAAGAGAAAAAAGGCAGGGTAATAAAAATATAAGGGCAAAAAAGAAAATAAGAAGTAAAAAAGAAAAAATGCAATATATCCTCGAAGGTTTTGAAAGTATAGGTCCAAAGACAGCAAAAAAACTCCTAAAAAAATATAAAACAATTAATAAAATTGTTAATGCCCCTCAAAAAGACTTAAAAAATTTGATTGGTAAAAAAGCTGAAACTTTCAAAATAGTTGATGAAGAAATTAAAAGGGAAACCTAAATATTATCTGTCACTAGTATTTTGTTGGCTACCATAAATGTCAGATAATTCTATAGTATATGGGTCTTTAAAACCATTCCTCTTTAGGTCATCTCTTTCTAAAACCCCTTCAAAAAAGAAAACAGATGATCTTCCACCCATCCTATAATTTATAAAATCTTCGTAACTTCTAAGCTCAACAATACTTGAATCAGTACCATCTAACCTATTTCTTAACTCTTCCTCAAAATTATTCAAAAACAACCTATAATTCTCATCATCAACCTCTTCACCATTATTACCATTAAAAAGAAAAACATTTCTATTTTCACTCAAACTTCTGTAAACATTTGAGACCAAATCTCCAAAGTCTCTTCCAAATTGCCGATCCATCTTAAAAACTAAGATATCTGCATAAGTTTAAAAATAAAATTATTATGAAAAATATATGTTAAAAACCTAAAATATATAAATACCTGGAATCTTATTAGAAGGGTATATTTTTTACGACATTGGAACATTTATAAATATTCTACTTAATCTTAAATTATCTAGTCTAATTTCATTATATATAAATCACTATAAACAGGGCCACCTTTATCTAAATCTGATTTCTTTAGCTTAATATTATCTACAATAAATTCACAAGGCTTAACTTTAAGATTCTTAATCTTAGATATATACTCCTCTTTCCCCATATCACTCAAATTATTTACCCTGGCAATAGTTACATGAGGATAGAAATTCTTTTTTTCTCCCACTATATCCTTCATTTTTTCTTCTATTTCAGAAACTAATCTAAATATTTCCCCACCCTCGCTCTTTAGTCCCAGCCAGACAACTTTAATAAAATCGGGATTAAATACACCTATTTTATCAAAAAATAATTTGAATTTCTTAAAATTTTTTCTCTTCAAGATTTCTTTAACATCTTTGACTTGCCCCTCCCTCAAGTCTCCAAGAAACTTTAAAGTTATATGAGCATTATCGGGATCAACTTTTTTCATTTTTACATCTGGCAAATTATCCTGAACCTTCGAAATTTCCTCCCTAACTTCTGGCGGGGTATCTATAGCTATAAAGCATCTCATACCATATATAATTAAAAGAAATTTATAAATTAATCGGGATGCCCCTCAAAGATTAAAATAATTATAAAAATTCGGCTAAGATTTTTGCTGCTAGTTTCACAGTTCTAAAATTATAATTCTTATCTATACCTAAGTCAATTTCAACAAGATCTACAGCTTTCAATTCCTGAATTTTATTTAACCTCTTTGCCAAATATAGGAATTGCCTAGAACTTATACCCCCTGCCACAGGATAATTTGTTGCAGGGGCAAAGGCAGGGTCTATGGCATCTATATCTATAGAAAGATATGTATTTTTTCCAAAAGCAAACTCTGTAATTATATCTCCTACATTCTCCAAGTTATTCTCAATATCATCTATCCTTACTCTCTTAACTTTTTTCTTTACTAAAAAATCTTCTTCATCTTTATACAAATTTCTATTACAAACTAACAATACATTCTCGGGATTGAAACCCTTCTCAATCAATCCCCTTAACCATTCCTCATGAGTTGGTTCCTTATTAGGATCCATACAATCTGCATGAGCGTCAAAAACAATTAAACATTTTTCTTTATTTTCCCATTCACTATCTAAAAATGCCTTACCAATATCATAACTAATTGAGTGGTCCCCTCCCAAAAAAATAACTCTTTCATTGTTTTCAAATGCTTTTTTAGAATTCTCATAAATCAAATCACTCTGCTCTTCCAAATTATCATTGTTCACATGAATCTCTTCCAAATCTAAATGTTTATTTATCTCTCTTCCCTCCTCATTAGTATTAACATCTTTAAGTTCTTTTATCACTGCTCTTCCTGTATCTCTACAACCATTAGTCTTTCCAAAACCATTTATGCCAGGAGTTTTAATTATCATTTTGGCAATAATGTCAAACTACTATAATCTTTAATATCTGCTAGTTTCCTGACATCTTTCAATTTAACTTTATTTATCTTATCCTCATATTTATAAAAGTTTCTGGCATCTCCTGCAACTTCTTCTTCAATTAATTGATGCATAACATTTATTCCTTCCTCACTGCCTACTTTCCTCAGCCCTATAACTTTCTCTTTTCCTTCTTCGAAATCACTCTTCTCAAGATCTTTCATCTTTTTAATTTCCTGTAAAATCAATTCCTTACACCTTCCAGCCATGTCTTTTGTGGTTCCTGCATATATTGCTCCGTAGCCATAATTATTTCCCCTGTCTAAAAAAGATCTTATATCATATGCTAGACCTTTCTTCTCTCTTATCTCCTCAAATAACCTTGAAGATGCGCCCTGCCCCAGTATTGCCTCAAATACATCCCTGCAATATCTTTCTTTCTTACCAAGAGGTGCTACATGATACCCTACAACTATATTTGCCTGAGTTAATCCACCTCTCTTTTCAACAACTTGTTTATTTATTTTGGCAGGATTTAAGACATCTTTTGAGCCTTTTGATGAAGGAAATTTCTCCCCAAATTCTCTAACTTTCCCAATAGTGGTATTTCCTACAACACATAAAATAACTTTGTTAGATTTATACCTATTTTTATAATAATTAATTAAATTTTCTCTTTTCAAGTTAGCAATACTCTTTTCTGTACCTAACCCTGAAATTCCAAAAGGTTTCTCATATAACAACCCCTTAATTTTCTCCAAAACATATCTCTGAGGCATATCTTTATGCATATTAATCTCCTCTAAAACCACTTTTTTCTCTTTTTCAAAAGAATTCTTATCAAAATTAGGGTTTAACATAAGATCTGAAACTATATCTGACGCGACATTAAAATATTTGCTAGGCATTTTATTCCAAAAAGCGGTAACTTCTTCATCAGTAAAGGCATTCATCACCCCTCCTTTCCCCTCAACCTCTCTAGCAATATCTTTTTGTGTCCTAGTTTTAGTTCCCTGATGAACCAAATGTTCAATCAAATGACTAATACCTTTATTCTCTACAGATTCATAAGAAAACCCACTTTTTATCGCAGCAGACACACTAACCAAGGGTAGATCTCTCCTTTCAAAAAGGATAGTAACCCCGTTATCTAACTTTTCCCTATAAAATTTTCTCATTTTAATTTCTTCCTCATAATATAAGCATATTTACTGTAACCTAATTTATTATAAAAATTTATCGCATCATTACCCATAAAAACATTCAATCTAATATCTTCAATACCTTCTTTTTTTGCAGTCTTTTCTAAAAATTCAACCATCTCTCTTCCCTTACCTTTTCTTTGAAAGCCCTCATAAACAAAAATATGTCTTATATCTGCAATATTATTTTTTTTGTCAAAATAAATACCCCCGCAGCCAATTAATTGTTTATTATAAAAATATCCAAAAACCCTCTCATTCCTGAAAGTTTCAAGAATATATTCTTTAAGAATATTTCTTTCTTTTTTAACTTTTTCTTCATCCCAAATACAATGCCCGGAGTTAGACATAAGAAATAAGATTTTTTCAAAATCTTTTTTACTCAATTCTTTAATTCTTTTTTTCATATGATTAGATCCCTATTACACTTATTAAATTATATATTTAAGATTTATCCTTGAATTCTATATCCCCTATATTAAAAAAATGTCTATACTTTCCCTCGCTTTCTATAGATCCACTAATTTTTATCTCTTTCTTGAATTCGGGCATATCTAAAACAGTTGTCTCTGCTTCCCCTCCTTCAAAATCTAATCTAAATTTATGTTTTTCACTCAACTTCATCAGCTCCCTGACTGCTTCTCTATCTATAACCTTGTTTAACCACTCTTTTTTCAAACCATCACAACTAATTCTAGTTATAACAACTTTAAATCCTCTTTCTAACAATCCCTCCCATATATCTTCCGAAGAGTGATGCCAAACAGGAGCTATAAACTCTAAACCTAAATCTTCACAGATTTTTTGAATTCTTTTTCCTTGATAACTACTTGCTATACCTCCTGTAACAACTCCGTCTATTTCCTCTTCAACACCCTTTATGAGTTTCTTGAGATCTTCAACTTCTTTCTCTTTCTCACCCTCGCTTTTCATTATTAATAAAGGCCTATCCAATTGTCCTGCCTGCTCTTCAAGTAATTCGTTATTTGCTTTATGGAACATAAAAGAATCCTTATTCTTTGGAAAAATATTTAATAAAAACCCCACATCATATCCTTCCTCAACAGCTTTTTCAAATGCAAGACAGGAATCTTTCCCTCCCGAAAATAAGACTGCTACTTTCTTTGCCATTTTATATTTTATACCTATTAAAAAGGTCTAATCATAAAAATAAAAAAGAGTTTATAGACTTTCGCTTTTCATAAATTTACTAAGTTTTATCAAAATATTTTTTCTAAATAAAGTTTTCAAAAAGAAAGACAAAAATCTATATTTATTTTTTACTAACAAATTCATTATCTTTAATAAAAAATCTTAAATTTTTATCTAAATCTTTGCTAACACCTACTCTTTTACTTTCGCAAATATAAAAATTTTTGTAAGAGCCAGTATTTTCTAACCATAAACTTTTGTTTTTTCTAATATGTTTTTCATGAAAAGATTTGTCAATTTTTAAAGCTCTTGTCAGCAAACCCGGGCCTGAAGTTTTAGCATTGAAATCTATAGGTTCCACAGCCCTAATCAAAACAGCCCCCCCTTCTCCTTTCTCGCCCGTAACTAAATTCAAGAGCCAAGTATTGTGTACACCATAAACCAAAATTACCCCTTCGTCCCCAAACATGACATCTCTTAAATTCCCGTTTTGTCTTGCCCTACTAGCAGGATCATTCCCATCATAATAAGCCTCAGTTTCAACAATTCTAGCTCTCAACACATTGCCATCTATCTCTCTACAAATAACCATCCCTAACAAATCCTTAGCAACATCTTCAGGATCTCTATTAAAAAAATCTTTCACACCTATTTCCATAAACCAGAAAATAAAAGGAAATATTTAAACTTTTGTCGAATTTATTATAGCAAATCATAAATTGTATTGTACATTTCCTCAAAAGCTCCTGCTAAAAAGTCCCAGAAAATAAAAGATAGAGCTCCCAGGACCAATACCAAAATTATGAGAAAAATAAGAATTTTAACTCCAGAATTATGCTTAGAAGATTGTTTTTTAGAAGGTTTTAGTTTTTTCTTTTCTTTTTTTCCATCATTCTTCTTGCTTTTCTCCTGCATCTTTTGCTCTTTTTTAGAAGGGGCACTCTTTTGCTCTTTTTTATTGTCAGGTGACTCCGCCTTATTTAAGGCATCTTCTACCTCATTTGTATCAAAACCATTAGCTACTAAATGCTCTCTCAGCTTCTTATCCGAAAAACCTCTTTTTCTACTTTCTTCCACCCAATTAATCAAACCTTGATTTACCATTAATTTTATTAAGAAAAGGGTATTTTTAAATCTTGTTAAAATGCCCGCAAACTTAAATCCAGAATATAACAAGGCGAAAGCTAAGTATTTAGCTGCCAGAACCACTGAAATGAGGATTAAATTCCTAAAAGAAATGATTTCTACATGTCCAAAACATAAAGGTACAGAAAAATTGTTGGCTAATTTGAGAAGGAGATTAAAAAAACTTAAAGGGAAAAGAGAAAACGAAAAAAAAGGTGGGGAGTCAAAAAAAGGTATTAAAAAAATAGGTGTTAGGGTAGTTTTATGCGGGATAACAAATACAGGTAAGTCATCCCTTTTAACAACACTCACAAATGCTCAACAAGAAATAGCAACATATCAATTCACAACTAAATCTGAAAAGCAAGGAATCCTAGACTATAAGGGAGTCAAATTCCAAATTATAGATATGCCTGCAATAAATTATGAAAATTTTAATCAAGGTCTAGCCAACGACGCAGAAATACTGTTACTAATCATAAATTCTCTAAATGAATTAAAAGAGATAGAAAAATTCTTAGAGAATTCAGAAGGGAAAAAGATAGTTATTTTCAACAAGTCTGACAAATTAAATGGGGATGAAAAAAGAAAAGTTAGGGAAACATTAAAATCTAAAAAATATGATAATGTTTTAATATCTATAAAAGATAAGGATAATTTAAAAATTTTAAAAGACAAATTGTTAGAAAATTCAGGAGTAATAAGAATTTATACCAAACAACCTGAAAAAGACAAACCTGATGAAAAGCCAGTAATTTTAGAACCTTCTTCGACTGTCAAG
>Ga0207421_10004421_pt1 | contig 16164 bp, 16 predicted proteins | sample SodLakKL_010_SED_4_FD_187542 | JGI IMG/M metagenome (GOLD analysis project Ga0207421, IMG submission 187542) | Alkaline sediment microbial communities from Lake Tanatar, Kulunda Steppe, Russia - 8KL_010_SED (SPAdes) (version 2) | ecosystem: Environmental > Aquatic > Non-marine Saline and... | reverse complement strand
CGGCGCGAGTCAGACCCTCGCCGATACCGTCGTCCATCAGCCGCGACAGGCTCGGCAACACGTTGACCGGTGGCTTCACTCCCTGTGAGTTCAGGTCGGGGTCGACGAGAATCTGGCCCTCGGTGATGTAGCCCGTCAGGTCGGGGATCGGGTGGGTGATGTCGTTGCTCGGCATCGTCAGGATCGGGATCTGCGTGATCGAGCCCTCCCGGCCTTTGATCCGTCCGGCGCGCTCGTACAGCGTCGCCAGGTCGGTGTACATGTAGCCGGGGTAGCCCCGACGCCCGGGAACCTCCTCGCGAGCGGCACCGATCTCGCGCAGCGCCTCACAGTAGTTGGTCATGTCCGTCAGGATCACCAGCACGTGATAGCCCTTGTCGAAGGCGAGGTACTCGGCGGTCGTGAGCGCGAGACGCGGCGTGACCGTCCGCTCGACGGCGGGGTCGTCCGCGAGGTTCATGAAGACGACCGAGCGCTCGAGCGCGCCGGTGCGCTCGAAGTCGTCCATGAACTCGTTTGCCTCTTCCTGTGTGATGCCCATCGCGCCGAAGACCACCGCGAACTCCGAGGCCTCACCCTCGCCTTCTTCCTCCTCGGGGACGGTCGCCTGGCGGGCGATCTGGAGCGCGAGCTCGTTGTGGGGCAGCCCCGACGAGGAGAAGATCGGTAGCTTCTGTCCCCGAACCAGGGTGTTCATGCCGTCGATCGCCGAGACGCCCGTCTGGATGAACTCCTCGGGGTACTCCCGCGAGAACGGGTTGATCGCCGCGCCGACGATCTCCCGGCGCTCCTCGGGCACGATGTCGGGGCCGTCGTCGAGCGGTCGGCCGGAGCCGTCGAGCACCCGCCCGAGGAGGTCCTCGGTGACGGGCATCTTCAGCGTCTCGCCGAGGAAACGGACGGACGCCTCGCGGTCGATCCCGTCGGTCCCTTCGAACACCTGGATGGAGACGAGCCCCTCACTCGTCTCGAGCACCTGTCCGCGCTTGGTCTCGCCGCTTGGCGTCTCGATCTCGACGATCTCGTCGTAGCCGACCGGCTCGTCGACCTCTGCGAACACCAGCGGGCCGCTGATCTCGGTGATTGTCTTGTACTCTTTCATCAGTATCGCTCCCTGAGCTGTTCGGTGATCCCCGCTTCGATCTCGGCGACGAACTCGTCGGCTTCGTCGTCCGGCGTGGTGCCGATCCGGCCGAGCCGCGGTGCGGCGTCGACCTCCTGGATCTCCTCGACGGGCACACCCGCGTCGAGCGCGGCGAACGCCTCGTCGTGGAACGTCTTGATCCCCTCGAGAATCCGGTAGGTCTTCTCCGGCGGCGAGTACCGGTCGACCTCGTGGAGGCCGTTCTGCTGGAGGTACGCCTCTCGGAGGTAGCGTGCCACCTCGAGGGTGAGCTGCTGGTCCTCCGGCAGTGCGTCCTTGCCGACGAGCTGGACGATCTCCTGGAGCTCGTTCTCCTCGTCGAGCACGTCGATCGCCCACTGGCGCAGCCCCGCCCAGTTCTCGTCGATGTTCTCCTCGAACCAGTGATCCAGCTGGTTGCGGTACAGCGAGTAGGAGTCGTTCCAGTTGATCGCCGGGAAGTGACGCCGCTCTGCGAGGTCGGCGTCGAGCGCCCAGAACGCCTTGACGATCCGCAGCGTGTTCTGGGTCACCGGCTCGGAGAAGTCACCGCCGGGAGGCGACACCGCACCGATCGCCGTCACCGAGCCCTCGGTGCCGTTGGTGTTGCGGTAGTAGCCGGCGCGCTCGTAGAACTCCGCGAGCCGCGCCGCGAGGTAGGCGGGGTAGCCCTCCTCGCCGGGCATCTCCTCCAGCCGCGAGGAGATCTCGCGCATCGCCTCCGCCCACCGCGAGGTGGAGTCGGCCATCAGCGCCACGTCGTAGCCCATGTCGCGGTAGTACTCCGCGATCGTGATCCCCGTGTAGATGCAGGACTCGCGCGCGGCGACGGGCATGTTCGACGTGTTGGCGATGAGGCAGGTTCTGGCCATCAGCGGGTTCCCGGTCTGTGGGTCCGGCAGCTCCGGGAAGTCGTCGATCACCTCGGTCATCTCGTTGCCGCGCTCGCCACAGCCGATGTAGACGACGATGTCGGCGTCGGCGAACTTCGCCAGGCTCTGCTGTGTGACGGTTTTGCCCGAACCGAACGGGCCGGGAATCGCAGCGGTGCCGCCTTTGGCGATCGGGAACAGCCCGTCGAGGATGCGCTGGCCGCTGACAAGCGGCGTCGTCGGGGTGAACTTCTCGTCGGCAGGGCGCTTCTTGCGCACCGGCCACTCCTGGCGCATTCTGATCTCCTCGCCGGTGTCGAGCTCGACGACGGTCTCCTCGACGGTGAAGTTACCCGCCTCGATGGCGGTCACCTCGCCCCCGTCCGAATCCGGGGGGACCATCACCCGGTGATCGATGCTCGCCGTCTCGGGGACGGTGCCGACGATGTCGCCCGCCGACAGCTCATCGCCCACCTCGACCTCGGGTTCGAACTCCCAGGTCTTCTCGAGGTCGATCCCCGGCGCGTCGACGCCGCGGTCGAGAAACGCCGACTCCATTTTCGTCTCGAGCACGTCGAGCGGGCGCTGGACGCCGTCGTAGATGGTGTCCAGCATGCCCGGCCCGAGGTCGACCGACAGCGGCTCGCCCGTCGACTCGACGGGTTCGCCCGGTGCGACGTCCGAGGTCTCCTCGTACACCTGGATCGTCGTAATGTCGCCTTCGATCTCGATCACTTCTCCCATCAGTCCCTCGTGACCGACGTACACCACGTCGTTCATCCGCGCGTCCAGATCTGCCGTCACGACGGGACCGCTCACGCTCTCGATGACGCCGTCTTCACGGACGTCGGGTTCTGTTGCTTGACTCATGTTAATCTTCCATCAGGTCGATGCCGATCGCTCGTTTGATCTGTTCGCGGAGGTTGCCGCTGCCCGCGCCGCCGCCGAGCGTGACGACGACCGGTTCGACGCTCGTTTCGACGTTCTGGCGGACGTCGCGCGAGAGGTGCTCGAGATCGTCGCTGTGCATCACGACGATGCCGACGCCGTCGTCGGCGAGCGTCTCGGTCACTGCCTCGTCGAGCTCGTCGCCTTTGCGCTCGTCGGGTACGTTCGCGAACTTGCGCACCCCGGCCAGCCGAAAGCCTGTCGTGAATTCGGGACTGCCGACGACCGCGATCTCCTGGCTGCCCGCGCTCATGAGACCACCAGCTCCTCTTCGATCTCTTCGACCGAGAGACCGACCTCGCGGCCCCGGGCGATCGCCCGGATGTTCTCTATCTCGCGCTCTTTTGCGAGGATGTACGACAGCGCCGAGCAGACCGACACCGGGTAGGTGTACGACAGCCGATCGGAGTACTCGAGCAGCGCCTGGTCGAGGGCGTGTTCGACGTGGATCAGGCTGTCAGCCTGCTCGAGCGCCGTCAGCGCACCCGAGAGCTCGTCGCCGTACGTGCTGTCACGGACGTACTCGACGAGCTCGTCGAAGTTCCCGACGAGCGAGCGGAGCTCGCCGGGGTCGAACAGCTTGCCGCCAGCGATGTAGTACGCCTCGGGGTCGAGATCGGTGCCGGTGCGGGCGAGCCGGAGCGCGTTCCGGACGTTCCGGAAGTCGATCTCGGCCTGCAGCATCTCCAGGTACAGCCCCTGTGGCGTGTTCCGATCGACGTTCGTGGCGGTCCCATCCAGCAGGTGCTCGTAGAACGTCTTGTCGATGTGGTTCTCGAGTGGAACCAGCACGTCGCTCTCCTCGAACGCCTCGTAAGCCGCTGTGAGCCCCTCGCCGAAGATCGTCGCGTCGAGCAGCTCGACGATCTCCTCGACGGAGCCGGCGGCGGCCATCGCGTCGAGCAGCGCGTCGTCGAACTCGCCGGCGCGGATGTAGTCCGTCGCGATCGCCTCGCTGTCCGCGCCGGAGTAGACGCCCCTGATCGCGGTTTTGGCGTTCCACGCGTCGAACTTGCGGAGGTAGGTGGCGATCTGGGTGTACAGCTGTCCCTCTGCCCAGCCGAGCATGTCGTCGAAGTGTTTCGCGAGGTTACGGTTGAGCGCGTACTCGATCAGGTCGACGCCGCTGTGGCGTGCCCCCAGCGCGTTCATCTCGCGTTCGTACTCGGTCTCTTCCATGTAGCGAGCGATCTCGCCGGTGCCCATTCTGACGAGCTTGCGGTAGTCCTCGTCGTCGAACAGCGCCGCTCGCCGTGCCCTGAGGCGGGCGGTGACGTACTCGGGGTTGGAGCTTCCTGCTGTGCTCATTGCTCGAAGAGCATCCCGCTGATCTCGCGGAGCTCCTCCTCCCAGAGCTCCGCGAGGATCGAGTCGAACGTGTTCTTGATGCGAACTCGCGAGCCCGTGCTTTCGACCACGACGCCGCCGAGACAGTCGTACTCGCCTGCGTACTCGAAGCCGTCGTACTCCGAGAGCAACGACTCGAGCAGCTCCCGGTCGTCACCGCGGCCGTACACCTCGACTTCGGCACCCTCGTCGAACTCGGCCGCGGCCGACTCGAGCAGCGCTCGCGTCAGCTCCTCGCGGTCGTCGCCCGAGAGCGCCGCGATCTCGGCTTCGACGTCTTCGCGGACCGCGTTGAGGACGGCCCGGCGGGCCTCGAGGCGGCGCTGTTTGGCCTCGAGCTTTGCGCTGGAGATGCGCTGTTCGCGCTCCTGTGCGATCTGACGGTCCGCCTCTGCGAGCACCTCGGCACGGATCTCTTCTGCGTCGGCTTCGGCCGCCGCGACGAGCGCATCGGCCTCGCTCTCGGCCTCCTCGTGAATCTCCTCCGCACGCGCGCGGGCTTGCTCTCTGATGTCCTCGACGACTGTGTCCAGAGTCATGGATCGGATCGCGAGTTACACCACGAAGATGGTCACGAACGCGATGATGATGAGCGTCTCGGGGATGACGGTAAAGATCAGCGCCGAGACGAAGTTGTCGCTGTCCTCCGCGACGGCACCGACCGCTGCCGAGCCGATGCCGCGCTGTGCATACCCTGTCGCGAGGGCCGCCAGACCGACCGCGATCGCCGCCGCCGCCTCCGGCTCGAGTGCCGGTGCGCCGTTCTGCTGCAGTACAACGTTGGACAGGTCAGGTAGTGTTTCGATCATTGTAGGTTAGGTGTCAGTAGTGTAGCGTCTGTCGTAGCCGAACGGTTGATAGTTCTTTCCACCGCCTTCATAAAACTTCCCAAAGAACTCGACGTACTCCAGGCGAATGGCCTGTAGCGCGGCTGTGCCACCGATTGCCAAGACGATGAGGTGGCCGACGATCAGCACGGGAAGTCCGAGCAGCGCCCCCTCGAGCGCCAGGTTGACCCCGGCGAGCTCGACGTGGACGCTGCCCATGTTCGCGAGCCCCCCGAAGATCGCCTCCTCGGGGATCGCGTCCGGGTCGGTCGCGTGCAGGAAGTCGAACGACGCTCCCTCGTCGAGCACCGCCCCGAAGTACAGCAGGTTGGCCGCGACGGCCATCCCTGCCTTCGAGAGCAACACGGCGGTCAGCCGCGTGTACGAGAGCACGTGCACGACCGGCACGAGGAACTCGAACGCCTCGTACCACGGCCCCGAGAGAATCAGCGCGAGGCCGATCACGAACGCCACCAGGCCGGCGATGCCGACGAGCTCGGGGAAGCCGTAAAAGCCGATTCCGAGCGTCTCGGGGACGACGGCCGCTTCGCCGACGAGAAACGCTGGCTTCGAGCCGCTCAGATGCGTGCTGAAGATCCAGACCCAGAGGCCGTTGAGCATCAGCAGCCACGAGCCCGACTCGATCACCGCGGGCTTCGGGCCGTGGAGCTGGAACTCCTCGATGAAGTTGAAGACGTAGGCGATGTTGAGCTGGATCCAGCCGAAAACACAGGCGACGATCAGCCACGTGATCGCCCACTCTGTCGTCACGATCCCCTTATCGAACAGCTGGTACTCCCCGGCTCCGAGAATCGGCTCCCAGAGCCACTGGAAGATGTAGTGGCCAAACAGCTCACCGTAGACCACCCCGAAGATGATCGTCCAGAGGCCCAGCCAGACGACGACCATCCCGAAGTTCGACACCGCCTCCGCGTCGAAGTTGTCGTAGACCCAGTAGCCGATGAGCACGTACAGCAGGCCGTAGCCGACGTCGCCGATCATGAAGCCGAAGAAGAACGGGAACGTCAGAAACAGCAACACAGTCGGATCGAGCTCGAAGTACTTCGGGCGGTTGACCGCCTTCGTGAGCACCTCGAACGGGTTGACGACTGCGGGGTTGTTCTGGATGACTGGCGGGTCGTCGTCGACGGTGACGATCTCACGACCGCCGTCGGTCTTTGCTGTTCCGTCCAGTCGGTCGCTGGCTACGCCAGCGCTCGATCCGGCTGCCTTCGCGGTCGTTCCGCCGTCGGCTACCGCCTGCTCGCGCTCGGGTTGCGTGTCGGCGTCGGCTGCCGCCGTCGCGTCGCCGTCACCGTGGTCGCCGTCGTGGACCTCCCGGTGGACGTGTCTTCCACTGGTATAGCGTGCACGCTCGATCTCGTCGATCTCGACCCGGCCGCCGACCGCATCCCGGAGCGCCTGCTCGAAGCTGTCGTACTCCTCGCTCGGCAGCCAACCCTCGACGATGAACGACCGCTCTGTCGTCGCAAAGCGCAACGGCGCTTCGTACTTCTGGGCGTCGATCGAGAGCAGCTCCTCGAGCGCGAGCAGGAAGCCTGCGTGCTCTTTTCGCAACAGCTCGAGACTGTTTTCGACGCTCTCGAGTTTGGTCTCGACCTGTGCGAGCTCGTTTTCCAGCTCGCGGACCTTCGAGACCGGATCGCCGGACTCCTCCGGCACCTCGACGGCGCTGAAGGGAACGCCGACCATCGCCTCCTCGAACGCGCCGGGTTCGTCCTCGCGTGCGAAGACGGCCGCACTGTTGCGGCCGCCGAACACCTCGAACGCGTCGATCCCGTCAGCCTCCGCAAGGGCGGTCTCGATCTGGCCGGCGTCGCCCTCGCCGACGGCGACCTCAAGCGAGTCGTAGCCCCACAGCAGGTCGAGGTCGATGCCGAGGGTTGCGAACAGCTCCATCTGGTCGAGGCGGTCTTCGATCTCGCGGCGGCGACCCCGGAGCTCGTCGCGCTCGTCGTCGAGCGCGTTGACCTCGGTGCGGACCTCCTCGAGGCGCTCTTCGGCTTCCTCGAGGTCGAGTTCTATCGCCCCGACATCCTCGTCGGTCACGTCGAGGATGCTCTCGATCGCGCGGACGGTCACCAGCGTGCTCGAGGTTTCGTCAGCCCCTTCCAGGGAGCTGCCGGGTTCGAACCCCTCCCACGAGCCGTCGTAGTCGGTGATGTGGACGACGTTGAGCTCGTGCATCGTCTCGATGACCTCGTCCATCACGGACTTCGAGCCGGTCACCGAGAGCTTCGACATCTGCTCAGGTCTGAGCATGTACCGCCTCCCTGAACAGCTCGAGCGTGTGCTCGATGACGTCGTCGACGCGGTCGTCTGCGGCAGACTGGAGCTGCTCTCGCTCGGCTTCGCCCTCGGCGATGAGCTCCTCGCGTTCGCTTTCGATCTCGTCGCGGGCGGTTTCGATCCGCTCGTCGGCCATCTCGCGGGCGTCCGCCCTGGCCTCCTCGCGAATCTCCTCGGCCCGCTCGCGCGCCTCGCGGACGCGCTCGTCTGCCTCCGCTTTGGCCTCTGCGACGATCTCGTCGGCCTCCGCTTCGGACTCCTTGATCCGTCGTAGCACCTCTTGGTCGGGCATTCCTCGATCGTCTGAGTCTTACAACAAAGCCTACTTGGTAGTTGCGAAATGAGTCGCTGCCAGATCGAGCCGCTCCTGGCTGCGCTGTGTGGTACCAACAGCGAGGACCGCCAGATTATTGCCCCCACACACCAACCTCATCTCGATGGGCATCCTCGAAGACAAGCGCCGGGCACGCATCTTCTACCGGTACCTCTCGCAGGTGTACGACAGGATCAACCCGTTCATCTGGAACGAAGAGATGCGCGACGAGGCGATCGCCATGCTCGACATCGATTCTGGGGACCGAGTGCTCGATGTGGGCTGTGGAACCGGCTTCGCGACGGAGGGCTTGCTCCAGCACACCGACCGCGTTCACGGGCTCGACCAGAGCCCTCACCAGCTCGAGAAGGCGTTCGAGAAGTTCGGTAAACGCGGGAGCGTCAGCTTCTATCTCGGCGATGCAGAACGGCTTCCGTTCGCTGACGATACGTTTGACGTCGTGTGGTCTTCGGGTTCGATCGAGTACTGGCCCAACCCGGTGGTGGCGCTCTCAGAGCTCAGGCGAGTGGCCACGCCCGGCGGACAGGTGCTGGTCGTCGGCCCGGACTACCCGAACTCGACAGTGTTTCAGAAGGCTGCCGACGCGATCATGCTGTTTTACGACGAGACCGAGGCCGACCGGATGTTCCGCGAGGCCGGCTTCGAACGGTTCGGCCACACCATCCAGCAGGCCAGTCCCAACAGCCCCCGTGCGATCACGACGCTCGCCAGCGTTTCCGGACCGTAGTGCTCGCCAGCGTTCCCGGGCAACAACACTCTCGTCACTCGCTTCGGTATCGATCAGGCGGTCGTCTCTCCTTCGAAGAGCACACGCCGCTCTGTCGAGAGCCGGACGGTGACCGTCGATCCCTGCTCGAGTGGTGGCTCGTTCGTACTCGCGAGAGTCACGCTCGCGCGCTCGCCCGTCCGAAGCGTTGTCGAGCCCGCGAGGTTGAACGCACCCGTCGGGCCGCTCTCGAACCCGACGGCGGCGAAAAACGGCACCGGAGGCTGGTGATCGAGCGTCTCGCCGTCGACGCTGATGGTCACGTTGATCGTGGTAACGTCGATGGGGTCGCCCCCCTCGTGGATCAGCGTGACGGTGTTACTCGCGGCGTCGGCAGAGAGCGCGAGCGACGCCTTCGGCTCCGGCTCCGAGGGCTCACCCGGCATCGCGACGACGACTGTCGCCGAAAGAACGACCGTCAGCCCGACCAGCAGCGCGAGCCCCACGACTGGCGAGAGCGCACGTTCCATACCGCTCGTTTGATCGGTGCTGGTATTTGAACGTCGGGCCGGTAGGAGCAGGGCAGCACAAGACCAGTACAGTGCGCTCGATCAGACGACGGTGACGGTGACAGAGACGGTGTCGCCCGTGTCTGTAACGGCAGTCACTTCGAACGAGCCGACCGGCTGAGGCACCCACAGGTCTCCGCCGCTTCCGACCGCACCGACGTGGGAGCCGTCGACGTAGAGGTCGATCTGGTCGGCGTCGCCATCGCCGGCCTGCCTGACGTCGATAAGCATCGGGCCCGTCGGTGCGTCGTACTCGACGCTCAGCCGGAGGTCATTTTCGGTCTCCTGTTCGATGGCGCTCATCGAGACTGCAAGCGCGTTTTTTGTCTGCGTCTCGTAGAACGGGTTCGTCGTTGCGCCGTCGAGGTAGGACTGGATCTCCCCGTGGGGGTGGACGGTGTCGAAGTGGTAGACGGAGGTGTTCCCGAACCCGACGATCTCCGGGCTGCTCTGTTCCATCACCCACGGGTAGAGCGTCTCGGCCCGGTCGGCCGCGTCGCGGATCTCCGAGCGATCTTCCGCGCCGAACTGTTCGGGCTCGCCGGGCGCGTGCTGATCGAACAGGAGCGCCTCGCGAACCATGGTGTTGCCGTCGAGTGTGGCGACGACGAGCGACTCCTCGCCGCTTTGGACGTACGAGGGCGCACCCGCTCCGCTCCTGAACGTCTCGTCGAGGTGGCCTGCCAGCTCCGAGGGCAACAGCGAAGCCGCAGCCTGCAGGTTCGAGTACCGGACCTCGAGCTCCTGTGGCGTACTTCCTTCGGCTTCGACCGTCTCGACGAGCGTCCGGTACTGTTCGGCCGTCACGTCCATCTGCACCAGCGTCCCGAGAAGTTCTCGCGCGTCGATCTCGCCCGCGCTGTACTCGGCGATCAGGCTCCGCTGGCTCGCTTCGAGACGCTCGGCTTCGGCTTCCAGCAGCTCGAGCGTCTCGCGCTCGGCTGTCCCGTCCTCGGAGAGCGAGAGCGCCTGCTCGAGCGAGCGCTGTTCGTGGCTGCCCTGGAGGCGGGTTGCGTCGGTTTCGACGCTCGTCGCGACGTCGATCCCGGCGGTTTCGTGGCTCTCCCGGGTGACGTTCTCGGGCGTCTGCGAGAGGTAGTTGCTCGAGTTATCGACAGGGATCATCTGTGCCGGGAATCCACCGCCTTCGGTCTCCTCGGAGGCGGTGCCGGCCGCTGTGGCTGCGCCTACCGCGATCACGAGCGCGAGCAGACAGAGACAGCAGATGGCGATGAGCGGCAGTCTGGAGGGCTGTGTCATCGTAGGCTCGGGTTGACGGCGAGTGCATAAAAGTCTCGCGGCGCCACCCGGACGTGTTCGGAACCCTCACGAGGGGGTTCCCGGATCTTGTTGCCGCCACGACGGGCCGACAGACCGACTCGTGTGCGTTGACTGTCGGTATCAGTGCGTCCCTGAACGACGCTCTCGAGCCACGAGAGACGGCGAGACAGTTTATGCGCCAACCTAACGTTTCATAGAAAAGGTTTTCCCGACCCACCGGCATAGACCGTCACATGTCGGATGCGACAGGAGCCGCCCACTCCTCCCTCCGCTGCTTCGTCGCCCTCCTCGCAGTGAGTCTCCTCGTGGTTACCCTCGTCGGCCTCGCCGTCGGGGGAGCTGTGGCCGCGGACAGCGACGTTGCTGACGACTCCGGAGCTGACACTCCCGAGGGAGTTGCCGCGAACACGACTATCTTGATCGAGCTTCAGTCGGACGGCGACGCCCGCTGGACCGTGACCGAGCACGTCGAGTTCGACGCCCAGTGGGAACGCGACGAGTTCGAATCGCTCGCCGAGGAGTTCCAGGCCGAGGACGCAGACGGTGCAACGCTCGGCCTCGACGCGTTCGTAACAGCGAGCGAGCTCGTCGACGCCGAGACCGATCGGGAGATGGAGATCGCTGGCGTCGAGCGCGACGCGACCGCCGACGACGACGGCGGCGAGCTCGTCCTCTCGTTCGACTGGGAGAACTTCGCCAGAGTCGACGGCGACAGCCTCCTGCTCGATGACGTCTACGAGACCGAGCAGGGGCTCTGGTTCGACCGGCTGACCGAACACCAGACGCTGGTGATCGACTCGCCGGACGGCTACGGCTTCAGGGGTGCGAGCGTTGGTGTGCAGGACGGCCAGCTCGTCTGGGAGGGGCCACAGACGTTCACGAACCAGACACTTCAGGCGACGCTGGTCGGCAACGGCGGGGCGGACAACGGCGAAAACGGCAACGGCGACGATCAGGGGCCGGTTGAGCCACCCAACGGGAGCGACGCCTCGCTCGGCTGGCTGGCTGCGGTGATCGCGCTGGGCGGCGTCGCGGCGGTCGTCGTCATCGCTGCGTTCGCGCTCGGTCGTGGGACACTCGGCGCGGTGCTGGCTTCCGAGGATGACGAAGAGGACGACGCGGGAGCGGAACTCGCCGCCGAGTCTGACGGTGAGCAGGCAGACAGCGCCGACGAGGACGAAGCGGCCGAACTCGAGCTCTTGAGCGACGAAGAGCGCGTCGAGCGCCTGCTCGAACAGCGCGGCGGCCGCATGAAGCAGGCCCAGATCGTCAAAGAGACTGACTGGTCGAACGCGAAGGTCTCACAGCTTCTCTCGTCGATGGAAAACGAGGGGCGGATCCACAAGCTCAGGATCGGTCGCGAGAACCTCATCTCCTTCCCCGAGGAGAACGTGACCGAGATCGACGACGAGTAAACTGACGGCGAGTTTTCGCGAGAACTAACAACGCTTATTCGGAGTCGGGTCCCAGTGACGGGTGTATGAAAGTGCTCGTGACAGTCGCGGAGGTGGCCGAAGCCGACGACGAGTTCGAGATCGACGGGCTCACGATCGACGACCGATACCTGACCTTTGATCTCAACGAGTGGGATAACTACGCGCTCGAGGAGGCGATTCAGCTTCGAGAGGCGCTCGGCGAGGTCGAGGTGGTCAGCGTCACCATCGGTCCGGAGCGCGCCGAAGAGACGATCCGACAGGGGCTCGCGAAGGGCGCAGACCGTGCGATCCGTGTCTGGGACGACGAGCTGGCGGCGCTCGATCTGCTCGACTCCGGGACGAAGGCATCGCTCCTAGCCGGCGTCGCCCGCGAGGAGGAGCCAGACCTGATCCTCTCGGGTGTGCAGTCCGCGGATGGGGCCTTTGGCGCGACCGGCGTGGCGCTGGCCGCCGAGCTCGGCTACCAGTGGGCGGCGGTCGTGAACCAGCTCGACCTCGACGCGGACGACGGGGTCGCCTCGGTCCACCGCGAGCTCGAAGGTGGCGTCGAGGAGCTGACCGACGTCGAGCTGCCCGCCGTGTTGACGATCCAGACGGGGATCAACGAGCCGCGCTATGCGAGTCTGCGCGGCATCCGGCAGGCCCAGACCAAGCCCCTCGACGTGAAAACGCCCGAGGAGCTTGGCGTCGAACTTGGCGAGCCGGTGCTCTCGCTCACGTCGCTCGCCGAGCCCGAAACCGAAAGTGACGTCACCTACTTCGAGGGAGGAGCAGACGAGAGCGCCACACAGCTCGCCGAGCTGCTGCGCGAGCGGGGGGTGGACGCATGAGCGACGTGCTCGCGATCACAGAGCACCGCCGGGGCGAGCTCCGCGACGTGAGTTTCGAGCTGCCCACGGCCTGCCGTGAGCTTGCCGGGGAGAGCGGGGACGTTCATCTCGCGGTCATCGGCGGCGACGTAGACGCGTTCGCAGCCGAGCTCGATCGCGACGGCGTCGACGTCATCCACACCGTCGCGGAGGGCGAGGAGTTCAACCACGACGTCTACACACAGGTCGTCGAGGCGCTGGTGGCAGCGCTCGAGCCTCGCTACGTCCTCGCCCCACACAGCGTCAACGGCCTGGACTACGCGCCCGCGCTCGCACAGCGTCTTGGCTACCCGCTCGTCACCGACGTCGTCGCGTGTGACCTCGACGGGGAGCTCACCGTCACCCGCGAGCTGTACAACGGCAAGACAGAGGCTGGCGTCGCCGTCGAGAGCGAGCTCGCGCTGCTCACGATCCGACCGGGCGAGTGGGAGCCCGCCGAGGGTGCTGGCGACGCGCGAATCGAGGCGTTCGACGTCGAGCTCGACGAGTCGGCCGTCGGGTCCACAGTCACCGGCTTCGAGGAGGTCGGCGCGGGCGACGTCGACATCTCGGAGGCCGACGTGCTCGTCTCGGTCGGCCGTGGCATCCAGGAAGAAGAGAACCTCGACATCATCTTCGAGCTGGCGGACGCGCTCGAGGCGACGGTCTCTTCGTCCCGGCCCATCGTCGACAACGGCTGGCTGCCCCCAGACCGTCAGGTCGGCCAGTCGGGCAAGCAGGTCACCCCCGAGGTGTACATCGCCATCGGCATCTCGGGCGCGGTCCAGCACGTCGCCGGGATGAAAGGCGCAGAGACGATCATCGCGATCAACGACGACCCGAGCGCGCCGATCTACGACATCGCCGACTACGGCATCGTCGACGACCTCTTCGACGTCGTCCCCGCGCTGACCGAGCAGTTCAGCTGATCAGCGCCGCTTTGCGAGCTCTCTGCGCAGGTCTTCGACCGAGAGATCGTACATCGCGAGCACCACCAGCAGGTGGTAGACGACGTCGGCCGCCTCGTGAGCGAGCTCGTCTTCGTCGCCGTCTTTCGCCGCCAGCACCAGCTCGGTGGTCTCCTCGCCGAGCTTCTCGAGTGCGCGGTTTTCGCCTTTCTCGTGGGTGAACAGCGAGGCTGTGTACGACCCCTCCGGCAGGTTCTCCCTGCGGTCTTCGATCACCGCGAACAGCTCGTCGAGGATCTCGTCCGTCCCGTCGGTCGCCATGTCTCCGGGTTTGTGCGGAGGCGCTTCATACTTACCGGTAGGGCTCGTCCCGGGATCGACTGCCCGGTGTCGGGCGGCTGGCTTTCCCGGACGGTCATGTTCGCGTCGCGGACCAGTCGAAGTGGTGTGCTGAACCAGAACGTGACGCCATCCAGCTGAGAGCCCGGGCAGCGAGCGCCGCCGAAGTGTTCGACTCGCCCGCCCACGCAGGACGGGAGCGAGCAACACACAGGGGTGTACGCGAGTCTTTTTATAAGGAGAAGCCATATCAACGGCACAGCCACCACATGAACCGACACCTAACCAACAGACAGTGGCGAATTTGCGCGGTGAGCTGGTACGTGTGTCGGGCTACTGTCACTCTCACCGTTCTGCCTGACACCCACTCGCGAACGACGGTTACTCCCCTAGGAACACGTCAAAGTCACGAGCAGGCGCCCGAAAGCCGGCCTCATCGATCCAGTCTTTGAGATACTTGTCGGCTGTTGCCGCCGTGAGATGGCCATCTTCGACGAACCGGACCAAGAGACCGATTGAGCCGGTCAACTCTACACCGCGTTGCTCGGCGATTGTACGCGCATCACGATCGTCAGTGACGAGGACACCGTCTGCGGCGTCTGCGACGGCCAGTGCCTGTGCCTCGCCGGGATCGAGGGATTCGAGCAACTGCTCTTCCATTGTCTCTACCGATGCTGAGGGGGTGAGAACGGGTATCTCATCTCCGAGGGCAGCCAACGCGTTTTCAATGTACTGGTGGGTTTCAACGCCGGCTTCCAGTTCGTCGTAGACAGTCGCCACCGTCACGGGCCGAGGCAGGTTCAGGAGCAACTCGACGCGGTCTACCTGCGCAACGTTCGACAGCACGGTGGTGTCGAGAACTGTCGCGTTCGTTGGAATGTCCGTCATTCAATGTTTCGGGCAGTGTCAATCTCGTCTCTCGCAGCAGCCATGTCTTCCGGACCGACTCGCAGTTCGACACCCTCCTCTCGGAGTATGTCCCGCATCTCGAATCGGTTGACACTGGCAAGCCGAGCAGCTGTCCCGAGCGTAATCTCACCGTCTTCGTACAGTGAGACCGCCGCTGCAATCCGTGCGTTCTGGTTTTCCTCGAAATACTCGCGGAGGACGTGACGAATGGCATCGCTCTTATTCTCGAAAATGCCGGCTCTGACAGCGCCCTCAATGAGATCGGTGAGATCATCCGGAATGGTTGCGGTGGTGCGGGACATGGCCTTTCTTCTGTTACGCTCTTCATACATTATATGAATTTTGCCGTAGAACGCTCTTCGTGGATGGGCACGCGAGGATTCGAATCCAAGGCCACCTGATTGCCGGTGTCACTGACCGATGGTCGCGGTACGCGCCACGCGGACTCGCGCACCCGGCGGACCGGCCTCACTCTAGGCGTTCTGTCAGACTGAATCAGAACGTGACGCTGTTGGGCTGAGTGCCCGAGCGGCGAGCGCCACCGGAGTGTTCGACTCGCCCGCCCACGCAGGAGAGAGCGAGCAACATACGAGGAGTGTACGCGAGTCTTTTTATGAGGAGAAGCCATACCAACGGCACATCCACCACATGAACCGACACGACAGAGGGAGTTCAACGTGAGTACGCGGACGGCCGACGAGCGCTGGTGTCACCGGGTTGTCCAGAACGTCTCCCGGACGTTCGCGATCACGATGGAGCTGCTCAGGGAGCCCATGGCGACACATATCTGCGTCGCCTACCTCATCTGCCGAGTCGCAGACACCGTCGAGGACGCCTCCCACCTCCGGCCGGAGACGAAAGTTGGGCTGCTAGAGACGTACGACGAGGTGCTCGATCCGGACACTGACGTGACCGCCGCGGCGTTCGAGCGGGAGCTCCGGCCCCATTTCCCGCCCGAAGGCGTCGACGACCCCGAGTGGGAGCTCGCCGCGAGCACCAGCCGGGTCGTCGAGACGTTCGAGGACCGCGACGCCGAGGCGACGGCCGCAATGCGTCCGCCCGCCCGCGAGCTCGTCACGGGGCTTGGAACGTTCGTCGACCGCCACGCCGAGACGGGGGGGCTCCGGCTGCAGACGCTGGCAGAGCTCGAGGAGTACTGCTACTACGCCGCGGGCACCGTCGGGCGCATGATCACGAACCTCGCGACGACGTCGGCGACCGAGCCGGATCGCGTCGCGTCGCTGCACCGACAGGCGCGCTCGTTCGGGCTCCTCCTCCAGCTGGTGAACGTCGCCAAAGACGTCCACGCCGACTACACCGTCGAGAACAACGTCTACCTGCCCGAGGAGTGGCTGGCTGACGAAGGGCTCACGGCAGAAGAGCTGTGTGACCGAGACGCTCGCGGCC
>Ga0207421_10004420_pt1 | contig 16165 bp, 9 predicted proteins | sample SodLakKL_010_SED_4_FD_187542 | JGI IMG/M metagenome (GOLD analysis project Ga0207421, IMG submission 187542) | Alkaline sediment microbial communities from Lake Tanatar, Kulunda Steppe, Russia - 8KL_010_SED (SPAdes) (version 2) | ecosystem: Environmental > Aquatic > Non-marine Saline and... | reverse complement strand
TAAGAACGTTAGAGAGCTACTAACTGAAATGAAAGATTACTCAGAACTGATCGCTGATCTTGCTTATGCGGCAGTTGTATACACCAACAAGGACCTTGCTGATGAAGTCGGTCATATCGAATCCGAGATGGATAAGATGATGTATCTTATCCGATTAAAAACCATGCTAAGTGCTAGAAATATCGAAGATGCTAAACAGTTGAGTGGTATACTTCAGATAGCTTCCTCAGCGGAGAAAATATCCGATGCTGCAGAAGATATGGTAGAACTTTTAAACGTTGAGGATGGACTTGATACTCTTCTTCCACACATATTTGAGAAGGCTGACGAGATAATCAATACAGTTAGAGTTGCAGACTCATCGAGTATGGTCAACAAGAAAATAGGAGAACTAGCTATAGAATCTGTAACCGGTGTTAGAGTGATAGCTATTCGCAGGAGAGGACGGTGGATATACGGTCCAAACGGAGAAAACTACATCCAGGGTGGGGATTTATTGGTTGTCAGTGGGATAATTGATGGCTATGAAAACCTCAATGATCTAGCCCTTGCAAAGAAACAATGGAAGGAGCTGAAAAAATGAAAAAAGTAGAAGAGGACCTTATAGAAATGAAAAACATATCCGAACTCATGTTGGATCTGGCATATTCTTCAGTTCTGTTCCAAAATAAAGACATAGCTGAAGAGGTCATCGAGCTTGAAGATCGAATCGATAGATTATATGAAGAGATCATCGACAAAATATTAGTTAGGTGTACGGAAGAAAAAGATATTAAAAGAGAAAAGATCGCTCTTAAAGTAGCTGATTCTATAGAAAGATTTGCTGATGCTGCATTGGATATCGCTGATGTAGTTCTTAGAGACATCGATCTTCACCCGGTAGTTAAAAAAAGTATGCGTGAATCCGATGAAATCATGGTCCGTCGTATAATACATAAGGGCTCTTATCTTGATGGGAAGACTTTGAACGAAACTCACATGGGAACCAAGATAGGTATGAAAGTCATCGCAGTTAGGAGGAAGAATAGTTGGTCCTATGGTCCGAGCAAAGATCTTCGTTTAAAACGTGGTGATGTCATTTTTGCAAGAGGACCAGAAGAAAGCGAAAAATTACTCAATAAGTGGACAGGATAATTTAATGTGAATCTTCACTGCAAAATTTTTGTTTTGGTAATCGTTCAATAGGTTTAAATAGAAAGTATCACTAATTTTATTTCCAATTTATCACACAACTATAAAGGAACAACCTTAATCTGTAATAAGGGGAAAAGTTCTTTTAGAGTCGTGTGTTTATAAGGTGTGTGGTCTTAATGGCCGATACAGGAAAAAGCGGAAATCAAAAAACCAAGGTCAATCCATTAAATAAAATCTCAAATCTTTTTAATATGACTATTGGAAAAAATAAGAAGCCAAGAAAAATCAGACTTCCAAAATCTCAGGAAAAAATAAAAGAGGATATTTTATCTGGAGAAGGAGAATGGATATCCGAATATACTAAGATACCAGAAGTTGATAGGGATAGTTTATCAGTTAAAGAGATAATGCCTATAAGGGAACCATTTGCATATGCTAGGGTAGTATATGACGATGATAAAAAAGAACACATTTATGAGGGTATCGAACCCACTCTCTCGGAAGAAGAAAAAAAATATTTGGAATTGATAAAAGACACTTTAGACAGAACTCTGACTTTTGATTGGGAGAGTATGGAAAGTAAGGATAAAGAGGAGTTTCTCAGAGAAAGTGTCGAGAGCTTCATCAGGAGTAGATCATTAGACATCCCCGAGAGGTCTGAAAAAAGATTGATATATTATATTTTAAGGGATTACGTCAGGTACGGACCTTTAGATATACTTATGAGTGACGAAAACGTGGAGGATATATCATGTGATGGGATAGATATACCTATATTTATCTATCATTCCAAATATGAATCTATAAGGACCACAGTACGTTTTAAGGATGAAAAAAGATTGAACAATTACATAATTCAATTAGGCCAAAGATGTGGGAAACAAGTTTCGGTTTCTACTCCGATTCTAGACGGGACTACTGGAGAAGGCCATAGAGTTCAAGCTACATATGCAAAAGAAGTTTCTACACGAGGGTCCTCTATAACTATCAGAAGGTTTAAAAAAGAACCTTTCACACCTATTAAACTGATACAATATAATACTGCATCAGCGGCGATGGTCGCTTATATGTGGTTGATGGTCGAAAATGGTATGTCAATGATAGTGGCCGGTGGAACTGCATCCGGCAAGACTTCAACTCTTAATTGTGCTACACTTTTCATACCACCAAGCTTAAAGATCGTTTCATTAGAAGATACAAGAGAGATAAATCTCCCTCATGAAAATTGGATTCCTAGTACAACAAGAACTGGTTCAGGAGAAAGTAAAGGGGGGAGGAGCCAGGGAGAAGTTACGATGTACGATTTAGTCCGTAATGCCCTCAGACAGAGACCAGACTACATAATTGTAGGAGAGGTTAGAGGTCGTGAAGCACATACTATGTTCCAGGCTATGGCAACTGGTCACACTACATATTCAACTATGCACGCAGATTCTGTGGAGTCCATGGTTCACAGATTAGAAAATCCACCGATCAATTGTCCTAGAGTACTTTTAACAGCACTGTCCTTCGTGATAATACAAACATTTGCTAGGATCGAAGGAGAAGAAGTTAGACGGATACAACAGATCACCGAACTGGTAATGTTCGAGGCGGAAAGTGATGAGCTTGTAACCAATACCGTCTTCGATTGGGATCGAAAAACAGACAGTTATACCTACAAAGGTCACAGTTTCAATTTCGATACTATCTGTGAAATGAACAATCTCACACAAGAAGAGATGAATGAAGAATTTAATAACCGTATTGAGATAATCGAATATATGGATGAGAAGGATATGGTTGATTATAGAGAGATTTCAAAGATAGTGACATCATATTATAAAGAACCTGAAGAAACACTAGCCCGTATTAGGGGTGAAAAGTGATGGTGGAGATCGAAAACACTTTCGATAAATTGAAAGTTAGTAAAGATAGTTTTCTGAAAACTAAGAGGACCAAACCCAGTGATAAGATCGAGAAATACGGTCCTCATATGATAAAACTCCCTAAATCCGCAGTCCCTGAATATCTAGACCTCACACCATATCAAAAATTTTGCTGGAAGTTCTTGGGACCTATAGTCAAAAGAAAAGGTATAGAAAACCAGGATCTAGAGGAAGATTTGTTAGCAGCCCATATGAAAATCAGAGTGGAAGAATATATTGCTTTTGTTTGGATGAGTACTATACTTGCTTTGATAGGTGGCGGCATAGCTGGGATATTTATAGGTCCAATATTGGATGCATTTTTAAACCTTGGTTGGTTACTTATCGGAGCAGGTGCATTAGTAACCGTAATCGCTCCTATTGGGACTTATTTTGGGTTGATGGCATCACCAGGTATGAAGGCGAACAGTAGAGGTAAAAAAATAGATAAAAAATTACCTGATGCTATGAGTTTTATAGCATCTATGGCTTCAGCAAATATCAACATCGATCTTATTTTTAAAGAGTTATCAAAGCAACCACTTTACGGAGAAGTGCAAAAAGAGGCTGACTGGATCACAAGGGATACTGAACTTTTGGGTATAGACATACTTACAGCCCTTCAAAGAGCAGCGGATAGAACACCTTCAGAAAAATTCCGAGACTTTATTCAGGGTGTTATTACTACTTCAAGTTCAGGAGGTAAATTAAAACCTTACTTTACGAGCAAATTACAGGAATATCAGGAAGAAAGGAAACTAGTAGTTCAACAAAACATGGAGACTTTGGGTATGATGGCTGAAAGTTTCGTGACAGTCGTTGTAGCTTTTCCACTTTTCCTTGTCGTTATAATGGCCATTATGGCATTAATGGGTGGAATGGGTGGGGGAGACCCTATACCATTACTTTACGGCGTAGTAGGTATAATGATACCAGGTGCGCAACTAGGATTTATTATGATAATTTGGTTGATAAACCAGGATTGAGGATACTATGGCAAAATATGAAAAAGAATCTGCATTCGACAAAATGTTGAAACTTGGTAAAACAAGAGAGGTATTGATCATTTCAGCTTTATCAGCAGGAATAATGTTATTCATCATGGTCTTAAACATAATCGATGCAGCTCCTATACCCCTCGAACCTATTGATTGGGCCATGATTGGAACCATGGCATTTTTCGGACCCTTCGGTTTTTATGTCAGTTATAAACAAAATGAGATAAAACAGATCGAGAGAAGATTACCTGACTTTCTAAGAGATGTAGCTGAAGCAGGTCGATTCGGTATGACACTTGCAGATGCTATCGTTGTTTCAGCATCAGGTAGATACGGGAAATTAACCCCTGAAATCAAAAAAATGGCTGCCCAGATAGATTGGGGTATACCTGCATCACAGGCATTAGAGCTATTTTCAGAGAGAGTCGATACTCCTCTAGTTAATAGAGTCGTTGCTATTATCATAAAAGCAAACGATGCAGGAGGTAATGTTGCAGATGTTTTAGGAATGGTTTCTAAAGATACAAAGCAGGTACATCTTTCAGAGGACGAACAGAGGATCGCTATGACCTCTTACTTAGCAGTTATATACATATCATTCGCAGTCTTTATTGTAGTTATTATAATCTTAAACACACAATTCCTTGCCCAGATGGCAGAAGCTGGAGGCCAAATGGAAGGCGATGCCGTAGAAGAAGTCGATCAAATGGCAGGTGGTGGAATGGGTGGTGCTGAGATCAGAACAGATATCATACCTACAATCAGATTTATATTTACACTAGCTGTCTTTGCCCATAGTATAGGAGATGGTATTGTAGCTGGTGTACTGCAAACAGGTAGAATCTCCGAAGGGATGAAACACACTTTTATACTAACCCTCATCGGGTTCGTTGCATTGAGAATATTATTTGGCGGAATTGGATTGATGAATTGAGAGGATAAAATATGTCGGCTATAGGAGATAAATTACAAAGGAAGTTGCGTTCACTTGGGCTAGATAAAAAACCTAAAAAAGTGTACATGCCTCGCTCTGTAGATTCTGACGAGTCAAATTTGGATGAAAAGATCACAAAGATACCTAAACTCGCCGACGAGAACATGAAAGAGATCGAGATAAATGCCGTCGATGAACCATATTCTTATGTGAGAATAAAATATGATAATACATCTAATGAATACATTTACGAAGTGATCGAACCATCTTTAGATGAAGATGAAGAAGCAGTTTTAGAAACCCTTAAAGATAAGCTTATAGAAGAATTCGAGATGGTGGATTTAGAAACCAAAGAAGAAAGAGAGGAACATTTGGAACAAAAAGTTAGATTTATATTGAAAGAATTAGATATCAACCTAAGAGAAGTTTCGGAGAAAAGAATATTGTATTATGTAAAAAGAGACTTCCTAGGTTTTGGCCCTATGGATGTCGTGATGAATGATGTGGATCCAGAAGATATTTCATGTGACGGTACAAATATCCCGATATATGTTTTTCATCGTAAATATGGTTCAATGAAATCCAACATAATCTTTGAATCTGCAGCTGAATTGGATAACTTTGTAGTTTGGCTTGCCCAGAGGAGTGGAAAACATATTTCTGTTTCGGACCCTATGCTAGATGCCACCATGCCTGACGGGTCGAGGCTTCAAGAAACTTTAGGAACCCATGTGACTCAAAAAGGTTCATCATTCACTATCCGAAGATTCGAAGAGGACCCTTTTACACCTATCGACCTTACCCATTTTAAAACATTCAACCCAGAGATGATGGCTTATGCCTGGATAGCTATCGAAAATGGTCAATCAATGCTTATTTGTGGTGGTACTGCATCAGGTAAGACAACCACACTTAATGCGATTTTATTATTCATACCCCCTCAGATGAAGATCGTGAGCATCGAGGATACACGAGAACTCAATTTACCTCATGATAACTGGGTACCATTGTTAACAAGAAGTGGTTTTGGAGAAACCGACGAATCTGGTCAGAGAGCCGGGGAGATAGATATGTTCCAACTACTTCAAGCCGCCTTAAGACAAAGGCCCCAATACATGATGGTCGGTGAGGTAAGGGGTGAGGAAGCATACGTTGTTTTCCAGGCTATGGCTACTGGTAAAAGTGCATACACTACATTCCATGCTGACGATGTTCAGACAATGGTTAACAGGATGGAAAACGATCCAATAAACCTACCAAGAAATCTAGTAGGTGCTTTAGATATAGTACTATTACAGGCTAAAGTGAAAGTTGGTACCAAGATGGTCCGGCGTATCAAAGCGATCACTGAGATTGTAGGTGTAGATCCAGATACTAACGAATTGATCACAAATAAAGCATATACCTGGAATCCGGCCGATGATTCCTTTAATTACAGCGGTCACAGCTATGTTTACAGTAAAGTAGGAGAATCTAAAAACTGGACTTCAAGAGAGATGGAACGTGAGGTCAAGCGTCGAAAAATGGTTCTAGAGTACATGGATAAAAATGGTATTAATAACTATCAGGAATTTGCGCATATCATATCATCCTATTATAAGGACAAAAAAGGAGTAATGGATATGGTTAAAGAGGATTTAAAAGAAGATTAAAGGTGTTACTAATGGATAATATTAAAAGAAAAAGATGCCGCAGGCGGAATAATCTATCAAGTTCAGATGAAGGTGTTGCTACCACTGTAGGCACGATAATGGCATTGTTAGTATTTCTTAGTCTTTTATCTCTGATTACCCAACAATACGTACCTATTTGGATGGAGGATAAAGAAGCTTACCATGTTGATAATGTAATGGGGCAGTTCACTCAGATAAAAGGCACCGTTGATACATTAGTTATGAATCAATATGAAGACTATTCTTTGTATAACACGGTGACACTAGGATCCGAAGGAGTGCCTCTTTTTGCAAGCCGTACCATGGGTGTCATTCGTCTGCTTCCTGAAGATGGTGGTATGACTCTAAATTTAAATGAAACTGATGGACCTTCACGTAGTTTTGAAGGTAGTGGTAGCTTATCTCTAGAAGCAAGGAATAGATACTTTGAGGAGCAGACTATCATCTATGAGAATGGTGCTATACTTCTCCAACAGCGAGAAGACTCGATAGTTAGAGCACCACCACAAATCTCAATAGATAGAGAAGGTGGTGAGTATTCACTTAACATCCATATCGTAGATATACAGGGTATAGAGACAAGGTTAGGTGGCTCTAGAAATATAGGTGTGATTACAGAGCTTTACGGAACAAGTAGAATGTCTTATACAGAATTAGATAACGTTAGTCTAGAGATAAACACAGAAAATACTGGTGGATGGAGACGTTGGTTGGATAGAGAAACGGATTTAGAAGAAGATGTTATAAACGAAGAAGAGGGAGTAATAGAAATGGATTTTGGGGAGCATGTTTCTAGTTTATCATTAACATACTCTACTATACATATGAAAGTATCTACCTAAGTTGTACTTTGAGCTAATAATCTATACTGTTCCAAATTGAAGAACCTTACGGTTCTGCCGTAGGGATGACCTCTCGGCAAATTAGTTCAAACTGGTGATAGGTGTACGCTTTAACAAAAGCAAGTAGGAACCATTTACCTAAGTAAAACAAGATAAATCTGAATTGTTTAGCCAAATACTAATAATGGGAGCGTGACATGGCCTTCGCAAGTCGTTCGTAAACCTTAGATGAAAGGGACATGATATTTTCGTCCTGTCGATAGGGGGCCCATAGCTCGGCTATGTTGTGGAATTTCAAAATGTGTTCTAATCCATATATTTACAATTATGATAGTTGGAACAATGATCTCACAAAAATATTGAAATTAGTTAAAATAATTATAAAAGTAAAGGGTTTAGGAGAAAAAGATCATTCAGATTCCTCATCATTTTTCTTAGGTTTCTTCTTGACCTTCTTCTTGACCACTTTCTTCGGTGTTTTCTTGACTTTTTTTCTGACGACCTTCTTTGGTTTATCCTGGGCTTCCTCTTCAATTGGTTCATCTAGTTTATCATCAAAAAGATCATCATCTATTTCCTCAGCAGATTCTTCAGCTTCATCTGTTTCGATATCGATTCCCAACATATCGTCGGTATCTGAAAGGTCCACATCTATGTCCTCATCATCAATTTCTTCATCTAAAGTAATCAGAGTACTACCACATTTCTGACATATAGCATCATCTACACTGTTCAAGGCACCACATTCTAAACATTCAATGCCGCCTTCTTTTCTTCTTGCTTCCTCCCTTTCTAACCATTCGTCGAAAGAGATGTAAGATGGTTGTTCTTGCCACCAATCCATGAATTCCTCTTCAGTGAAATCTTCTCCTAGTTCAGTTTTAGCACGATTCTTCTGCTTATCAACATAATTCTCATACTGTTGTTTCATTGTTTGCTCGTAATCCTGTACCTCTTTACCAGTCTTGATAAATTCAGAACCACACTTTGGACATTCTTCTGAATCATAAGGTATCCATTCTCCACATTCACTACATTTTACAGTTTCAGTTTCGAATTCAACGCCACATTCAGGACATTCTTTCACATCTGCTGGAATTGTAGTACCGCAATTTCCACACTCGACCCATTCATCTGGACCTTGGAATTTAATATATGCAAATATGCCGCCTACACTACCGGCTGCTATAGCACCTATCACTGCGATTATCATCCATAAAGGTATGCCAGTTTCAACGGGTTCGCCTACTTCTATACTTTCACCAGTCACAATCATCTCTTCATCAGGGTAGTCTGCTTCTAATCCAAGAGTGTATCTTCCAGAAGTGGCAGGTTCAGGTATATACATTAGGAACTCGCCTTCTTCATTAGTGGTTGTGGTTCGGTGCTGAACGGCTAATCCATCTTGATCCAATAGATATGCAGTGACGTCCATATTGGGTATCGGTCTTCCATCGTTTCTAACAAGTATCCCTTCTACTATTTTATCGGCACCAGGTTCAGTTTCTAACAAAGATGATGCAGAAAATTCCAGGGTCATTCTTTCGATGGATATGGTACGACTTGTGTATGCAGTAGAAATTGGTATTCCATCTTGGTCGACTTCAGAGGTGTTGAACCATACCTCTATGTTTTGCTCGCCAATCATCCTAACGGTCCAATTATAGGTGTAATCAAATACTTCTCCGCTTTCTACATCAATATTCTCCGTTGCTAGATGGGTGCCTGAGACTGTGATGTTAACTGTTCCGTTAATAAGGTCCGTACCTCCGATGTTTTCAAGTCTAACATTGACGACTAGCTCATCGTGATCTACTATCTGATCATCTTCAGTTAATATATCACCATCACGCCACAAGATTATTTCAGAGTCAAAAGTGGCCTCTGGTAAGGATCTAACTCTTATAGGTCTGATTGCTTCATTGTTATCAAGATTAGGATCCGATAAAGGTTCGACATCTGGATCGACCCAAACCCGTATATCGATGTCTTCAAAGGGTTGCATTTCATCGATCATTTCAGCGGTCCAAGTTATAGAAGCTGTAATTGTACCTTCAGTAGGAACAGAGTCAAGGTTGTCAACTCCTATCTCTTCACCAGTCACATCATTATAAAAATAAACGTCTACACCAAATGCTTCTGTTTCGCCAACATTTTCAACATCTGCATATATACTGACTTCATCACCTAACTTTATTTCGTCAATATCTGTATATATATCATTTTCACTTATACTTAGGTCTGGAATTGCAAGATCTTCGAAATGCATCTCATAATCTATCACATATTGCTGACTGTTATAGTGTGGTAAACTCTCTGTAAACGTTTCTATATGATAGGATTGTTCAGCTCCAGAAGGGGTATATTCTGCACTAAATTCATAATTACCATAAAATGCAGGATCATCATCGGTTATCAGATCTGTAAATACCTTAAGATATGTAATACCCTGACCATCTGTAACTCCAGTGACAGAATAATCCCAATCTAAGTTTTCCGCTGTTACTTCTGCTCCCTGAATGGTCAACCTTGTTTTGCTTAGAGCAGTGGCTCTTACCCATCTATACAATTCGATCTCAGAATCTCCTGTAGCCTCTACCGCCCCGGTTTCAACTCTTGTTAAACTACCTTCGGTATTATGGAAATGTACCAGATCCGCTTGGAACGTACTATTAGTGATCTCTACGAATGATGGGGATAGTCTTACATCTTGTGAAGTGAATTGACTCTCCTCAGCCGTGAAAATATCTCCAGATATATCCATGGATGCTTCAAAAGTTGTATCATCAATGATTACTGTAGAACCATGCTTTGAAATCAAATTTATATTGTTGGGTATTCTGCTGTCTCTCATTACAACGAAGTTAGATTCATCTTCAAGATGTATATCAAATTCATGCTCAGAACGCAACCAACCGTAATCTATCTCGAGTAAACCTTGATCTCTAACGAATATGCTATACCGATTATCTCGATCCATTATTAGTCCAAATTCTGCTCTTGGATTTGTACCCCTTATAATCAATTCTCCAGAACCCTGCACAACCACGAATCCTTCTCTGTTATAAGAGCCTGTTATTACTCTTTCGTTGGGGAAGCCATCTCCACCGATTATCAAGTCTCTTTCGTAACCCTGACTGAATATTGGTTTGGTAACCACAGCGTGATTGTCTTCCTCACTAGTAGCATCATTATACTCTGCTATAACGTGGACCTGCCTATTACCTCTATTCTCGGGTGTCCATTCTACAAATGCAGTTTCTGAGGAATCTGGACCCACCACTAGATTAGAATGAGCGTCAATAAAACTACCTTCATCAGGGAAACCATCGTAAAATGATACATCAACAACAGCTTCAGCACCACCAAGATTATGGATTTCTGCGAGGATCTCAAGTGTCTCTCCTCTTTGAGATAGTTCAGTCGTAAAAGATATATCATCCTCAGAAATGGAAATATGCGCAGGTTTTCTTATAGTTAATTCTGTAACTTCTTCGATTGGGTCTTCATCCTCTGGCTCCACAATCAATTTGATCTCTCGTATTTCACTTAATTCTTCAGTGATCATCTCAGCAGTCCATTGATAACTGATTATATCAGATTCCCCACCTGGTAGACCATTGTGATATTCTGAATAAACTAATTCATCATCTATATAAAAGGAAATAAACATCTCTGGTGAGATAGCCTCACCTGTGTTTTCGATAGTTCCTTCCATATACACTTGTTCTCCATCGTAAACCTCTATGGGGTCTACGTATAGTTGAGTTGTTATATCCGATTCAGCCAAGACTGTTACTGTTTCAGATAATTCATTGTTTGTTTTATCTATCTCATCGATATCTCCATCAGGATCTACGATGACCGTGATATTATATTCACCTGGGCCAGGATAATTCCACTCTATTTCATCTGTGAAAAAGAAAGTGAAATTACCTGGTAAATCTATATGGTCGCTACCTATGTACTCTTCACCATCATCATAATAAAATGCAACTCTAACATCGTTTGCATCGGTGCCACCTATGTTTTCCACACCAGCTTGTAAGTATAATGGTTCACCTTCAACAACAGTATAATCAGGAATCGCACTTAATACAGAAGGTTGAAGATTTGCCTTTGTGCTTATTGTTAACGATTTTTCAGCAATATTATTATCTATACTCTCTTCGTTATATTCTTCTAAGGGGTCCACAAAAGCTAAGATATCATACTCCCCTACATCTATGTCAAACTCTGATGTATCAAATATAACCGATGTTTCTTTGGACTCTAAAGTGTCTAAACCATAAATTGTAGCATTGGCTATATGTATATTTATATTCATTTCCTGAGAATAAAGCCAAAATCCTACGTCTATCTCATCATGTACACTTTTTTCTCCAGTATTAGTTACATTTAAGGTCAGTTCTAATTCAGAGTCTAGAGTTACATAACTTACTTCATCACCATCTAAAGTTATCCTTAGATCTTCATTTGTGACATTGAAATCAGGGAGTGGGATCTCCCCATCAAAAACAAGCTCAAAGTTATAAGACGTAGCAGTTCTGTTCATGTTTGGGAATGATTCCAGATTGATTTCGCCTTCTGCACTTCCTACCTCATTGTGTTCACCTTGAATGAAGTAATCCCCAACACTTCTGGTGTTAGGCCAATCTTGAGGGTGATTAACTCTATCGCTCACTAAAAATAGAGTAACTTGACCGGATCCATCAGTGATAAAAGTGGAATTTTCAATATCGTAATAACCGGCACCTGTCCTATTCAAATAATCCCAAGCTTCTGGATTGTTAAATAAGTCATTTTCATAAATCACATTTTGATAAAGTTCAGGAGATATATCAAAATATTTTCCATCTAAAGTTGCTGTTATCTCTGTATTCTGGAGAGGGGTCCCGGCATTATCAACAGCGGTAACCGTAACCCATCTAGTATACCATGTCTTATTCTCAGAGTTCTCGTCAGCTATCAGGAAAGGATCACTTTCTGGTTCCCATGTATCTTGGGGATGCACACCATATGACTTAAATGATGAATCGATCAATCGTATAGCGGATCTCTGGAGGTTAGCATCCTGCATCCAATTCGTGTTGTCTGTCTGTTTAAATTCTGCACCTTCTCTAGGATCTGTATTTGCTGCCCTATAATCTACGTCTATATCACTGTTTATGACTTTAACATCCGAATCTCGGATATAGATATCATTGTTATACTGAGATACTAAGTTGATCTTATCGATCAGGATTGTTTTGTTTTCATCTATAAAGTCTTGGTTTACTATTCTGACTTCAAGATCTTTCAAGAAATGGTCTATACCATCATACTCCCCTTTATAAAATTCATCTATATCCAATTCCCATATATCACTATGATCATCCGTAGGGAACTCAGAGTATTCCAGCGTAGTGGCTGTTTTCCATTCTCCATTAACATTATATTCAACTGGACTTGAAGCAGTGTAATTATCTTCTGTATCATAACGGATTTCTAAATAAAGTGCACTTATCCGGTTATATGGATTAACATATCTATAATTCCCAATAGGTAGTAAAGGGTCATGTAGATACCATGTATCTATATTGAGAGAATCTCCAGAATCTATCTCATAATAATTTCCATCTTCTTCTTGGATTACATCTATGAACGATCTCCATTCCATCTCTCTATCATCCAAACCACCGTGTCGATAATAATCATTTATCTCGGAATCTTCTATCAATATTTTAGAGTCATCCACTACAGTTAACCTAGGACAATCATTGTTATCATTGATCAACATACTGCTTTCAAACGGAATCCTATCATCAGGTACTCTATCAAAAGATGAATTTCTCATTGTAAAAGTAGATCCCTGAATATACACCCATCCTGGGAATCTGAATGTTGAGTCCTGTTCCATCAATATTTCCGAGCCATTATGAGCAGATATGTTTGTCTTGATAAATGGTCTAAGCAAGTCCTCTTTAGGTTGGGTAGTAATTATACTGTTATTTAACTCAAGTCTTCCACCATCCCATATCTGTATCTCCCAAGGATGGTACTCATCTATCAATAGAGTCAACGTGGAATCGTTTATTATGAGTTCACCGTCACCAGTGATAGTAATATGGCTATCGATCTGTCTAGAACTATTCACATACACAGTTCCGGTAATTAGCCATTCATCGTCTGACAAAGTATCAATATTGTCGGTAGTCACCTCTGAATTCATTTCTGAATCCGAGGTGTATTCTTGTGTTCCACTCATAACTGGAAGAATTAAACCAGCTATTAGTAAACACAGTATTATCAAGCTCAAAATCTTCGAAAGATGCTTTTCACTATTATCCATATTTATTCACCATCTAGAACCTATAATGGTATATGGGAGAAGTAGCTTTTTTAACATATAAAAGAGTTTGGTCGATAAAGGAGAAACTTTAACTTATTCAAGAAAAACATATAAAAGAAAAGTCTATTCTAGTAATGGTAATTATGGATACATATAATACTATTATTAAAAGGAGAAGTATCAGAAAGTTTGCTGAGAAAAACATTCCCGATCATGTTTTAAAAAAGTGTGTTAACGCAGGTAGGTTATCGCCTTCAGCTGCTAACAAACAACCACTTAAATTTATTACAGTTACCAAACATCTTACAGATGTATTTTCATGTACTCGATGGGCGGGATATATCGATTGGAAACCCGAAGAATCAGAAATGCCAAGGGCATATATTGGAATACTTAAAAAAGATGACTATGGATGGGAAACCGATGCCGGAATAGCCGCTCAAAGTATATGTTTAACCGCCCTTAATGAGAGTATCGGTTCGTGTATTTTAGGGAGTATTGATAGGGAAAAACTTAGCGATATATTGCCTATCCCTGATGATTACAAGTTAGTTTATCTCGTTGCTCTGGGATATCCGGATGAGAATCCAGAAGTCATAGAAAGTGAAAATGATGTTGAATATTTTCATGAAGATGGGGTTCTAAAAGTCCCAAAAAGACCTATTGAAAATATTTGGATCAGATGGTGAAACGAAAATAAAGGTATTGCTAAAATTTACTTATTTACATATTGCTAACATAGATTTAAAAAGACTTATCTATCATTTGTTTGATGTATGTTAATGATTGGGATGCACGAGGAAATACTCAGAAAGGTTGCAGAAAAAAATACACTGATATCCCCGAGTGCCTGGGAGTACCTTGAAAAACAAGAAGATCCCAATTCTATTGTTGATACTATATTAAAAGAAGAAAAAAATCTGCCATTCCCAATCGGAAGGGAAACTATCGAATCTTTCGTTGAGAAAGGGGGTGGATTTGAAAAAGCTACAGGAACCTCTAGTGAGATTAGTCAAGAGATGATAGATACCGAATTCCTCTGTAAGAATATCAATGTATTGAGAGATATAACCGGAAATTCCACTTGTACTGGAGTTATAGATGATTTTACCAAATATTTCAACAGTCGTTACGAAAAATTAAAGTCCATCTTATCCAAAAGGAGAGAAAGTAAAGGTATCATCGATATTGTATCAGCAAAAAATAGGAAAGGTGATGCAAAAGTAATCGCCATGGTCGGGGATATATATGAAACAAATAATGGTAATATGATATTGCAGTTAGAGGATCCGACCGGTACTATGCGTGGATTCATATCCTCAGACAACCCAGCCTATAAAGAAAATATACTTGAAGACGAAGTTATACTGGCTATCGGAAGTGTTTGGGAGAAGAAAAAAGACTTCGACGTCACCTTTTCCATTAAAGAGATAGTAAGACCTGGTGTTCCTAAGATAAGATCCCAAAGTCATAACGATTTTAAAGGCAAGATAGCTTTTATAGGTGATGTCCATGTCGGGAGTGACACATTTTTGAAGAAAGAGTGGGATCGATTTGCAAAATGGTTGAACTCTGATAGTGAAAAGGCTAAAGATATCAGATATATCATAGTGTCTGGAGATTTAATAGATGGGATAGGTATCTATCCGAATCAAGAAGATGAACTGGAAATTGTAGATATTTTTGAACAGTATGAGGAATTTGCAAGGATGATTAAAAAATTACCAAAAGACATCGTTATTATCACAATCCCAGGTAACCACGATATAGTAAGAAATCCAGAACCACAACCTTGCTTACCTGATGAGGTCCGTGAAATGTTTCCGGAAAACGTGAAATTCTACGGGAATCCAGCTTTTATCGATATAAATGGCTTGAAGATATTGATGTATCACGGGAGGAGTATAAACGATCTTTCAGATAAACTGAATCATGTAGATACTGATCATCCCGTTACAGCCATGAAAGAGATGATGGAAAGGCGGCATCTAGTACCGGTTTACGGAGAGAAAACCCCGATAGCACCTGAGATGGAAGATTTACTTGTAATAGATGAACTACCAGATGTGTTTGTAACAGGTCACATACATAAAACTCAAATCGAGGATTACCACGGGACTATCATGATAAACTCCTCCACATGGCAGGACCAAACAGAATACCAGAAGATGCGTGATATAAAACCAGACCCTGCAAAGGTGATCGTGTTAGATCCTGCTTCAAACCAGATAACTGTTAAACAATTTACCTAGTTTTACATAAATTTTAAAACAATAGAATATTGCTTAAAACAATATAATGAATGTCGGGGACGGGGTTTGAACCCGCGACCTCTAGATTTCCCAG
>Ga0207421_10004418_pt1 | contig 16169 bp, 17 predicted proteins | sample SodLakKL_010_SED_4_FD_187542 | JGI IMG/M metagenome (GOLD analysis project Ga0207421, IMG submission 187542) | Alkaline sediment microbial communities from Lake Tanatar, Kulunda Steppe, Russia - 8KL_010_SED (SPAdes) (version 2) | ecosystem: Environmental > Aquatic > Non-marine Saline and... | reverse complement strand
CCAATTGGCAGGCGGTACCAGTGCCAACCAGATCAACCTTGCGCAGGTTTCCCATTTTTTTGCGAAACAGCCAGTTTTGCCACCCCATCGGACCACCCGGCGTTTTGGCCAGCCATGCATGGCCCAGATGCCCCAGAACATGATGTTGCGGGTCCAGCCGTTTGAACATGGCAAGCGTCTTGCTGACATAATCCGGCGGGTAAAGGATATCGTCGTCAATGGTGAAAACCAGATCGTCTGGCTCCGGCACAAAGGCAAACTTGCCCGCATCCTTCAGGTCGCGGTCGGGGATCATCGCCTCGATCTTGGGTTCTTGCGCCAGTTCCTCGGGCACATGGTCATAGTCGTTCAGACAGATGAACAAGCGGTCGACCTGCGGCAGGATCGATTGCACCGTTTGCATCAGAATACCGGACCGGATCGGGAAAGTCGCCAGATGGGCACGGATCATCAACAGGACTTTCTTTCAACAAACAGGCAATTGTTACAGATGCGATCATCACCGATCAGACCGCGTGGATCAACGCCCTAAATCCCCTTTGACGGGCAGATGCACCCAGCGGAAAAAGGCGGCATCGGACATCGACCGGATCAGCACAGCCACACCTGCCGTCGCCACCACGGCAAAAACCAGCCGGCCAAACAGAACGCCGCTGATGTCCGCACCAATCGCCATGACGACCAGTGTGTCCTCGATAATGCTATGTGCAAAGCCCATGAAGATGCAGGATAAAAACACTTGGCGGGGGGACACTGATCCCGACCGCGCCTCGCGGATCAGCAAGCCGCCACCATAAGAGATACCCAAAAACAGCCCCACCGCGGTCAGGTGCCCCGCCTCGCCCTTGATTCCGGCAAGACGCAACACTGGTGCCAGTGCCTGCATCAGCAGCGCCAGAATGCCCGTGACCTTCAGCAATTCCAGCCCCCATGACAGCGCCAGCAGGATCACCAGCATCCAGACCATCATCACGCCCAATTGCCAAAAGAACGCAGACCACGCCAGCGTTTGCGCCGTCGGCACCCAAGCCGGATTGACCGGCTGCGCCAGCCAGCCCGTCGTCGCTAGAACCTGATGCAGGATCAACGCATAGATCACCCCGCCCAAGACGCGCAGCAAGGTGGTGACAACCATCCGCGGCCCCGCTTTTTGAATGATCTTCTGTTCTACAGGCAAGCCGTGCGCAAACAGCAACAGCGCCGAAAACACCGTCACATCGGCCACGCTAAGCGTGTCCATCGGCACCAGCACGAACACCAGCGCCACCGCCCCCCAGATTCCCACCAGCATCCCGCTAAGCCATGCCAACCCCAGTTCCGGTGGCAGCCCCACCAGCGCCATCACCGGCGCGAAAGCGGGGGCAACCGCGTCGATCACACCCAGCCGCGATAACACTTCGGTCGCGATGGTGATCGGCACGATGATGCGGACCAGCAACCAATAGATCATGAATGTGTCGCGGGTTTTTTGTAGGGCAGAATCAAGGGATTGCATCGGTGTCTCCGGTCAGGTTGTACCGCCCTGCTAACCCGTTCAGCGTCGCATTTGTGGTCAATGATTGCGGATAGATGCAATATTATTGCAAACTCGTCCACAAAGGAATCGCCCCCTATGGACCGGATTGACCGCAAGCTGTTGAACCTGCTGCAACACGATGCCTCGCGCACCAATGTTGATCTGGCCGATGCTGTCGGGCTGTCGCCATCAAGCTGCCTGCGCCGCGTCAGACGCTTGCGCAAAGCGGGGATCATCGACCGGATCGTCGCACGGTTGAACCCGTCCAAGACAGGGCGGGTGCTGAAAGCCATGGTCACCGTCGAACTGAAACTGCACGGCGACCAGCATATGCGCCGGTTCCTTGACCTTGCCACGGCAGAGCCTGCGGTATCCCAAGCCTATGCCGTCACCGGCGAAACCGATGTCGTGCTGGTCCTGTCGCTGCGGGATATGGAAGAATTCGACGCACTTTGTGACAGGCTGTTCCGTGACCAGACCAATGTCGCACGGTTCTTTACGATGATGGTGATCCGCACGGCAAAGGATGAAACCGCGATCCCGATCTAGCCACAAATGGCGTGCATCACAGATGCCGACCGCCTAGCATCCTGCCCGAACCCTATCCGATATCGGCAGGATCGCTATGACACAGACAATCCCCCTGTCCTGCAATTGCGGTGCCACCGTGATAGAGGCAACAAACCCGCCAATCCTAAGCGTTGAATGCCTTTGCACATCGTGCCGGACAGCGGCCAGCATGATGGATCAATTGCCGTATGCCACGCCAATCCGCGAATCCAGCGGCGGCACGCGCATGGAAATGTATCGCAAGGACAGGGTCCGCTGCACGCAAGGGGCCGAAAACCTGCGCGAATTCCGGCTGACCGGCACCACCAAGACCCGCCGCGTGATAGCGGCCTGCTGCAACACGCCGATGTTTCTGGATTTCACCCAAGGCCATTGGATCGATCTTTACGGAAATCTGTGGCCGGCGGGCACCCTTCCACCCTTGCAGATGCGCACCATGACCAGCGATCTGGTAGACCGCGCAGGGCTGCCGGATGACGTCCCCAACCTCAAGACGCATTCGGCACGGTTTTTCATCAGGCTGATCGGCGCTTGGGCGGCGATGCGGTTTCGCACGCCCAAGATTGATTATGTGCAAGGGCAGCTTGACCTGCCCGCACCGTCAGACCGCAGTTAGCGCAGCACAAATCCGCTGGGCCAGCGCAGCGTGTATTCCATCGTCACCTCTTGCTTGTCGCCTGCGGGCACCGACAGATCCCATTCGACAATGCCGCGCTGACCTTCAGGATCGCGGCGCGTCACGGCGGGGCTGGCGGTCAAGGACACCTCCAGATCGTCCTGTTCGGAATAGGGGATCGCATCGCGCAGCAGCACATCCCAATCCTGTCCGGTCAGGTTTTCCACCGTCAGGATCGTCTGTTCGACCAGTTGTGTGGCGGAAGAGAATATCCCGACATCGCCTTCGGACCGGTTCGGTGTGATCCGCGTCAGGCGCAAACCGTCCAGCGGACCAAAGCCCATATCCATTTCGGCCCCCGCCGCCAAAAGCGGCAGATAGCTGAAACCAACCATTGTGCCATCGGCCTGCACCATCACCGGACCGGGCAGCAGGATTTCATCGCTGCTGTTGATAAATTCTGCCATCCGGTACGCGTTGGCGTCCGACATCGGCGTCGCCTCGGCCCAGATATCGGCGGCAAAGGTCAGCTCGTCCAGTGGCAGGCGCAGATCCTCGACCCCGTTCCGGATCGTCACGCGCGTCGGGTAGACATAGGTCACCGCAGCGCCGCTAAAATCTGCCTTGGCAGTGACCGGAGAGGATTCCAGCATGGGCGAGGAAAAGACCGGCGCGCCGCGTTGCAGGGTCAACATATCTGCCGCCCCCATCGCATTGGCGTTTTCGCGGTCCAGATCGGCCTGCGAAATAATCCGCCGCAATTGCGCCCAGGCACCGCCCGGAGCGATCTGTTCGCCGGGGCGTGCGGTGGACAGGATCAACTGCACATCGGTCCAGTCCTGCCCCGTCGCCTGACTGACCACGACGGCACGGTCGATATCCACCCGTGCATCATCACCCGTCGTCAGGCGCATGTCGTAAACCGGCGACCAATTGGCAAGGTTTTCAGTGGTATTGATGTCCAGCGTGACCTCGCCCGCCTCGGACGCCTCGACCGTGAAGGTCAGGACGGACCCCTGCTCCTCCGGTGCCAGCAAAGCCTCCAACGCGCGGCGCGCGTCGTCCAGCGCGTCAATGTCATCCTGACGCGCACGGATCGCTGCCTGCGCCTCTTGTTCGGCGGCAAAGGCGGTGGTGCGCAGCGTCAGCGTTTCTGCACCGACCATCTGCGCCAAATCCTGAATATCGGTGATGGTCGCTGTGGTCAGCGTGTCGCCTGCGCTGGCCTTGCTCAGGCTTTGCAGAAACGCGATCTGGTCCTCGGCTGCCTGCACGCGCAAACGGATTTCTGCAATCGCCACATCGCGCGTGCGCAGAACCTCTTCCAGACGCTCCACCTCGGCGCGTGCGGCCTGTACCGCGGGGCTGGACTGGTCCGGCGTCACCGGTAGCCGGTCAAAGGCAAGGTTGACCGCACCCACACGCACCTGCCCCGGTGCCGCAATGCGCAGCCCGTCAGACCCGAGGTTCTGCGGCAGACCGGGAATCACAATCTCGTGCTGGCCCTGTGGCAGATCAAGCGTGACCTGCCGCGTCACAGTGGCAAGGCCGGGGTAGATCGTAACGCTGTCCACACGGGCCTGTCCGGTAATCGTGTCGGCAAACGCGGGGGCTGAAAGAGCGATCATGCTGGTGGACAGAAAAAGGCGGAACATGTGGCGTCTCCTGATTGTTCGGATGTCGTATACAGGGCGGGACGGATTGTCGCACCAAAGGACATCACCCATCAGCGGAAATTTTCGCACAAAAAAAGAGGCGCTGGAAAGGCGCCTCTTTCAATGCGGTTCAGGCGGGTTTCAGCCCTTTTTCAGACATTCACGCCCCAGTACTTCGGCGATCTGTACCGCGTTCAGGGCAGCGCCCTTGCGCAGGTTGTCGGACACGCACCACAGGTTCAGACCGTTATCAATCGTGCTGTCCTGCCGGATGCGGCTGATAAAGGTCGCGTAATCGCCGACACATTCGATCGGCGTGACGTAACCGCCATCTTCACGCTTGTCGATCACCATGATGCCGGGCGCTTCACGCAAGATGTCGCGGGCTTCGTGTTCGTCCAGAAAATCCTCGAACTCGATATTGATCGCTTCGGAATGGCCGACAAAGACCGGCACCCGCACGCAGGTGGCCGTGACCTTGATCTTGGAATCAAGGATCTTCTTGGTCTCGGCGACCATTTTCCATTCTTCCTTGGTCGACCCGTCGTCCAGAAACACGTCGATATGCGGGATCACGTTGAACGCGATCTGCTTTGGGAATTTGCGTGGCGGCTTGCTGTCGGTGGGGTTGTAGATGCTTTTGGTCTGGTCCCAAAGTTCATCAATGCCTTCCTTGCCGGCACCCGACACGGATTGATAGGTGCTGACCACCACCCGCTTGATCCGCGCGCGGTCGTGCAATGGCTTCAGCGCCACAACCATCTGCGCGGTCGAACAATTGGGGTTCGCGATGATGTTTTTCTTGGAATAGCCGTGGATCGCATCGGCATTCACCTCTGGCACGATCAACGGCACATCGGCGTCATAGCGATAAAGCGACGAATTATCGATGACCACACAGCCCGCCTTGGCGGCCTTGGGGGCATAGATCTTGGTCGCCTCACCGCCAATCGCGAACAGCGCCATATCCCAGCCGGTAAAATCAAACGTATCAAGGTCTTTGGTCTTAAGGGTCTTGTCGCCAAAGCTGATCTCGGTTCCCAGCGATTTGCGGCTGGCGAGTGCGACGATTTCGTCCACCGGAAAGGTCCGTTCGTGGAGGATATTCAGCATTTCGCGGCCCACGTTGCCCGTGGCGCCGACAACGGCGATTCGATAGCCCATTTGATTGGCTCCTTGATTGCGATCCCGGCCTCTTACCGTGTCAAGCACCCAAGGAAAAGGGGGCGCGCGGAAACAGCCAAAGTGTAAATCAAACTGGACAGTGCCCTATGGCGGGGTAAGGTCGCCCCCATGACAGTGACCACACCCGATTTCGCCAACCCCGCCCCGCGCGGTCTTTGCACTGATTGCGGGGTGTCGCGCATGGCCGATGCCAGCGCCTGCGGGACCGCCTGCCAGTTCATCAAACCCGATTACCCCGCGATGGAACAGCAGGTGCATGGCCGTCAAGCTGGCACCAACGCGGACGAGCCGTTTTTTGGCGTCACCGGTGCCATGTATCGCGCCGCCCTGACACCTGCGCGCAAGGGCGCGCAATGGACCGGCCTGACCACGCGGCTGGCCGAACGCCTGCTGGAAACCGGCACCGTCGATGCCGTACTGACCATGGTCGCAGACCCCGCCGACCGCTGGCGCCCGCGCCCCGCGATCATCACCTCTGCGGCAGATATGGCCGAAGCACGCGGTATGCGCATGGGGTACGCGCCGTTACTGGCGTTGTTGGAACCGGCCCGCGCTGCCGGGCATAAGAAGATTGCCGTCATCGGCATCCCTTGCCAGATCTACGCCCTGCGCGCGCTCGAGGCGAAACTGGGGTTCGACGCGATCCACGTCATCGGCACGCCCTGTTCCGACAACACCACGACCGAGAATTTCCACGGCTTTCTGGCCCGCCTGACCGACGCGCCTGATACCGTGACCTATCTGGAGTTCCGCGCCGATTATCATGTGGAGTTGCGCTTTACCGACGGGACCAACCGCCTGATCCCTTTCCTGAAACTGCCAATCTCGGACCTGCCGCCGGATTTCTTTCCCACCACTTGCCGGACCTGCGTCGATTACACCAACCGTCTGGCCGATATCACCGTGGGCTACATGGCAGGCGAAGGCGAACAATGGCTGATCGTGCGCAATGCACGCGGGCAGGCCATGCTGGATGCTTTGGGGGCCGAGGTCACGCTGGCCCCGCCCGGATCACGCGGCAAACGGGCCGGTGCGGTGAAAGGCTTTGTCGAGAACACACGCCTCGCCGCAGGTGGTCTGCCCCTGCGCCGTATGCCCGATTTCATGCGCGGGATCATGGGCTGGCTGATGCCCAAGATCGGCCCGCGCGGTCTGGAATTTGCCCGCGCAAGGGTCGAGATGAAAGCAGCCGAAACCATCCTGCATCTGCGCCGCGAAGAACCGGCGAAGATCAAGAACATGGTCCCCGCCCATGTCTGGAACCTTGCAGCCCCCTACGGGCTGACGCCGACCCCGGACGAGGTTTCAGCGAAACCCAAGAATGATGACCATCAGCAGTGAATACAGCGCGATCCCGCCACCGATCAGCAGATAGTGGAAATTGCCTGCAAACTGCGCCTTGGCCATCGCGCGCATCTGGCTGATCATATCGGGCCAAGTGTAGCTGACGAAATCACCTTGGGTGAACACGGCCTTAATCCGGCCCTGATCGTCCACCACGGGCAAGCGGCGGAAACGTTCGTTCGACATGATGCGCAGCCAGTCCAGCATGTCATCGGTTTCTTTCGCCAGACGCGGATCGGGGGTCATGATATCGGACAGCTTGGTGGTGTTGGGGTCCAGCCCCTTGGCCACCAGTTTGTTCATGATATCTCGTTCGGTGACGATGCCGATCACCTTTTCTTCCGGATCAGTAATCACCACACAGCCATAATTCTTGTCCGACATCTTGGCGACTGCGTCAGACACGGTCGCATCGGGGCCAGAGGTCAGCGGTTTGGGTTTGCCGGGATATTCGCTGCGGTCCATCAAGCGGCTACCGGGGCGGGTATTATCAGCCATATGAATCGTCCTTCCTGTTAGTGGAGCTTCACCACCACTTACCTAGGACGATCGGTCGCTGCGTCAAAAGGCTGCTATACCGGCAGCGCGGTGGTCTGGCGCACATTGCGCAGCGCGAATGATGACTGCATCTGCGACACCCCCGGCAGGCGGGCCAGATGTTTACGGTGGATACGTTCAAAATCTTCAGTATCGCGGGCGACGACCTTTAGAAGGTAATCTGCGGTGCCTGCCATTAGGTGACATTCCAACACATCAGGGATTTTGGCGACCGCTTTTTCAAAGGCGTCCAACACCTCATCCGTTTGACCGCTTAGGGTGATTTCGACGAATACCGTCGTAGGACGCCCCATCTTGCGCGGATCAAGCAGCGCGACATAGCCGCGGATATATCCATCCTGTTCCAGCCGCTGCACCCGCCGGTGGCAGGCCGAGGGCGACAGGTTCGCAACCTCTGACAATTCCGCGTTCGAGATGCGCCCCGATTTTTGCAATACGTCAAGGATTCGGCGGTCGATGCTGTCCAATTCCATGCGACGCAATTTCCTTTCGTCAAACCCCGATTACACGCGAAATCCTACCGCCTGACGCCGTTGAACCCAAGAGAAAACTCCAAGACATTGCAACCTATCGCGCACAGGATCATCCTACAAAAGGGAGGAAAAGATGCTGATTGGTTGTCCAAAGGAAATCAAACCGCAAGAATACCGCGTCGGCCTGACACCGGACGCCGTGCAAGAGGCCGTGGCCCACGGCCATCAGGTGCTGGTCGAGACGGGCGCAGGCACCGGTGCGGGCTTTACCGATGACGATTACACAAGCGCGGGCGCACAAATCGCAGGCAGCGCCGACGATGTCTTTGCCAGCGCCGACATGATCGTCAAGGTCAAGGAACCGCAGGCCGCTGAACGCAAGATGCTGCGCGACGGGCAGATCCTGTTCACCTATCTGCATCTGGCCCCCGACCCAGATCAGACCCGCGACCTGATGGCATCGGGGGCGACCTGCATCGCCTATGAAACCGTCACCGATGATCGCGGCGGCCTGCCCTTGCTGGCCCCCATGTCAGAGGTCGCAGGCCGCCTTGCCCCGCAGGTCGGCGCATGGACCCTGCAAAAGGCCAATGGCGGGCGCGGTGTTCTGCTGGGCGGTGTGCCGGGTGTCGGACCTGCCCGCGTCGTGGTGATCGGCGGCGGCGTTGTCGGCACCCATGCGGCACGGATCGCCGCAGGTATGGGCGCGGATGTCACCGTGCTGGACCGGTCGCTGCCGCGCCTGCGCTATCTGGATGATACGTTCGGCGGGCAGTTCAAAACCAGCTATGCAAGCAAGGCGAATACCATCGCACTGGCGCGCGAGGCGGATATGATTATCGGCGCCGTGCTGATCCCCGGTGCCGCAGCGCCCAAGCTGATCTCTCGCGCGCAACTGGCCGAACTGAAACCGGGTGCCGTGCTGGTCGATGTCGCCATCGACCAAGGCGGCTGTTTTGAAACATCCCGCGCCACCACCCATCAAGACCCGATCTATGAGGTGGACGGGATCATGCATTATTGCGTCGCCAACATGCCCGGTGCCGTGGCGCGGACATCAACCATCGCGCTGGGCAATGCGACCATGCCTTTTGTGCTGGCACTGGCCGACAAAGGCTGGCGGCAGGCCTGCACTGACGACCCGCATCTGCTGGCAGGGCTGAACGTTCACGCAGGTCAGTTGACCTATCATGCAGTCGGAGCAGCGCTCGGGATCGATGTGCTATCGCCCAAGCTGGCGTTGAAAGCCTAAGCATAAGGCCCGCCGGAACCGGCGGGCCTTTGATCCGGTCAGACCGTTGGACGCTTGGCCAACGCGTCGCGAATCTCGATCAGGATATCCAGCTCTGACGGGCCGGTCTTGACCTCTGGCGCGATGTCATCGGGTTTCTCGGCGATCGATTTGATCCGGTTGACGAATTTGACCAGCATGAACACCACAAAGGCGATGATCAGAAAATTGATCAGCGCGGTGATAAAGCTGCCATACATGAACTGCGCCTCGCCCAGACCAAAGCTGAGCCCGCTGAAATCCAGCCCACCCACAAACAGCCCGATCAGCGGCTGGATCAGATCATCCACCAGACTGCTGACAATGGCGGTAAAAGCCGCACCGATGATGATACCAACAGCAAGGTCCATGACGTTGCCCTTGGCGATAAAATCTCTGAATTCGTTTAACATGATCCGTTCCCTCATTCGTTAACTATACGCGTCAGTTTTCCCTGACTGCGCAAATCCCATACACATTCGGGTGAATTAACCAATATTGAAACGGTTTTTTTCGCCGCTTGCGACCCTATCTACCATGGGTAGACATTATTTCAGGACGCATCATATGACCGACCTTTCGACTTTTCCGATCACCCGCCGCTGGCCCGCCAAGGATCCGTCCGTGATCCAGCTTTATTCCTATCCCACACCCAACGGTGTCAAAATCTCGATCGCGCTGGAAGAAATGGGGCTGGATTATGAACCGCATCTGGTGACCCTGAAAGACGAAGACGTCAAAAGCGCGGAATTCCTGTCGCTGAACCCCAACAACAAAATCCCCGCCATCATCGACCCGAACGGGCCGGACGGCCCTTTGGCCTTGTTCGAAAGCGGCGCGATCCTGCTGTATCTTGCCGAAAAGACCGGCAAATTCATTGGCCAATCCGCATCCGACAAGCACCGTATCACCCAATGGCTGATGTTCCAGATGGGAGGCGTCGGTCCGATGTTCGGGCAGATGGGGTTCTTTTTCAAATTCGCCGGTGCCGATATCAGCGATGACCGCCCCCGCAACCGTTACCGTGACGAGGCGATCCGCCTGCTGGCGGTTGTCGACAAACAGCTGGACGGGCAAGACTGGATCGCGGGCGATTATTCTATCGCGGATATGGCGATTGCACCTTGGCTGAATGCGCTGGAATTTTACGGCACCAAAGACGTTGTCGGTTATCACGATCTGAAAAACGTGCCCGCCTATGTAGACAGGTTCTTTTCCCGTCCGGCGGTCGATAAAGGGCGGCTTATTCCGGCGACATCGTAAGCCGGGGTTAACCCCGGCCTGCGGGCAGCGTGCCGTTCAGCACATAGGTCAGCACTTCGATCACCTGCTGCGGCGTTTCGACAACGGCAAGCGCCGCAGCGTCCACTTCTTTCAGCGCGTGTTGATGGTCCGGTCCGTGCATCACGATCAGCGATTTGCCCATCGCGGCGGCATAGCCGGCATCAAACGCTGCATTCCACTGCTTATACTGATCGCCGAAACGGACAACGACGATATCCGCCGTCTCGATCCCGTGGCGGGTGCGGATCGCGTTCAGTTTAGCGCCCTTGTTGTCGTGCCAGAATTTATCCGGCTCTGGCCCCATGATCGCCACACCGCAATCGTCCGAAGCGGCGTGGTCGGTCACTGGCCCCGAAAAGGCCACGTCCAGATCGGCAGCACCTTTGATGATCTGGTCGCGCCAGTCGGTGTGGATTTCACCGGAAAGATAGATTTGCAGATGCATTGGCTTTCTCCTGTGTTGGGGCCAACACTAACGACTTATCCCGCGCTGGCCACCCCCGGTTTGCGCGCCACGATATAGCGGGCCGGAACCGCAAAATCACCGCTTTCGACAATGTCGAACCCCGCCGCGCGGACCGCGTTTTCCAGATCCTGTGCGCTGAACTTGCGCAGAAAAGGGGCCTTGCCCAGCATCTGCGCTAGCGGGATCACCGCGCCGATCAACGCCCATTTCAGGCCCCGCCCTTGCAGCGTTGCAGTCTTGGAAATGAAATAGCCACCCGGCGGCAACAGATCGTAAATCTGCGCCATCCGCCGTTCCATATCCGGCACAAGGTGAAAGAACGAATGCGCAAGGATCACGTCAAATGTGCCGCTGTCCGGCAGATCACCCGCCACGTCAAAGCGCAGATCAGCCCCCGCGACAGGCAGCTTGCCCCGCGCAATCCGGATCATTTCCTGCGAGATATCGGTGCCCAGATAGCTGGCGACGTCCGGCGCAAGCAGCACCGCGGTTGACCCGGTGCCACAGGCGATTTCCAGCACATGATCCGTCGGGCGCAGATAGCTGCGGGTCCGGCCCAATGTATATTCATAAGCCGCAGGGTTGCCGATAGCAGAGGCTGCGTATTTCTCTGCCTCGCGGTCCCAGAAGGTGGCGGTGTCGGTCATGGTCTTCTCCCTCGACGGGCAATATACAATGATTGCCCGTCAGGAAGATGACAATTTTTCAGCCGGTCAACCGCGTAGGCTGCCGCCGGTCGCCTTGGTGACTTTGTCCACGATCTTGGCGCTGACTGCCTCGATATCGGCATCTTTCAGGGTCGTTGTGGTCGGTTGCAGGCGGACAGTGACAGCAAGGGATTTTTTCCCCTCGCCCAGATTGCCGCCGATGAATTGGTCAAAGACCCGTACATCGGTAATCAGCGCCTTGTCCGCACCCATCGCGGCATTGACCAGCGTCAGCGCCTCGACCTCGGCGTCGACCACAAAGGCAAAATCACGCTCCACCGCTTGCAGGTCAGTCGCCACCAGTGCTGCGCGTGTGTTGGTCTTGGACTTGGGCACCGGCACTTCGTCGGGCCAGATCATGAAACCGACGGCGGGGCCTTTGATGTCCATCTCGCGCAGGACCTTGGGGTGCAATTCGCCGAAGACAGCCAGCACCTTTTTCGGGCCAAGGCAGATCATGCCATGCCGACCGGGGTGCCACCATTCCGCAGCACCGCGCAGGATTTGTACCTTGGCAGGCGCACCGATCGCGGCCAGCACAGATTCGACATCGGCCTTGGCGTCGTAAAGATCGACCGCACGCGAAGTGCCGTGGACCTCTTTACTTGCTGTCTTGCCGATCAGGATGCCAGTGATCAGGTTGTGCTGTTCACCCGGTTCGCCACCGTGGAAACCGGCACCGACCTCGAACAGGGCCATATCCATGAAACCGCGCGCCTGATTGCGGGCTGCGGCGCGCAGAAGACCGGGCAGCAGGTTGGGCCGCATGTGGGACAATTCGCTGGAAATCGGGTTTTCCAGCATCGTCGCGTCATCACCGCCACCGAACAGGCTGGCGGCCTGCCGGTCGACAAAGCTGTAGGTGACGCATTCATTATACCCAAGCGCTGCCATCGTCCTGCGCGCGGATTGCTGGCGCTGCTGGCCTGTTGTCAGGATGGGCTTCGGCACACCGGCATCCATGCGCGGCATGGGCTTGCCTTGCAGCTTGGTCAGGGACGCGATGCGCGCAACCTCTTCCACCAGATCAGCCTCGCCCTGCACGTCGGGGCGCCAGCTTGGCACATGGGCCATATCACCTTCCAGCCGGAAGCCGAGCGCTGTCAGCGTCTCGCGCTGGGTGCTTTCGGGGATGTCCATACCGACAAGACTGATCACGCGATCCGAATCAAGGCGATAGGCGCGGGATGTGTCCGGCACGGCACCTGCGATGATCAGTTCAGACGCTTCACCGCCTGCATGATCGACAATCATCCGCACCGCATGTTCCAGACCTTCGGGCGTGAAGGCCGGATCAATGCCGCGCTCGAACCGGTAGCGGGCGTCGGAATTGATTTTCAGCGCGCGGCCCGTATAGGCGATCTGGATGGGATCCCAATAGGCGCTTTCGACAAAGACATTCACGGTCTCTTCGGTGCAGCCTGTGGCGTCGCCACCCATGATGCCCGCGATGCTTTCGACGCCTTGGTCGTCGGATATCGCGATCTGGCCGGGCTGCAAGGTGTAGGTCTTGTCATCCAGCGCCAGAATGGTTTCGCCACCCTTGGCGCGGTGGATGCGGATATCACCCTGCACCTTGTCAGCGTCAAAGACATGCAAAGGGCGGTTCAGGTCATAGGTGAACCAGTTGGTGACATCGACCAGAAAACTGATCGGCCGCAGACCGATAGCGCGCAGTTGGGTTTGCAGCCAAGCGGGACTGGGCCCGTTTTTCACACCACGGATCAAACGGCCACAGAAAACAGGGCATCCATCAATGGTATCGTCATCGATGGACACATTCAGGTCCGCCTTGAAACTGGCAGGCACCGGATCAACCGTGACAGGCTTCAACGTGCCAAGACCACGCGCCGCCAAATCCCGCGCGACCCCGCGCACGCCCAGCGCGTCGGGGCGGTTGGGGGTGATGGCGATCTCGATCACCGGATCGACCTTGTCGGGCTGGTTGGCAGAAAGCCAGTCGGTGAAGCTTTGCCCCACCTCGCCCGAGGGTAATTCGATGATGCCGTCATGTTCGTCGGACAGTTCCATCTCGCGCTCGGAACACATCATGCCATAGCTTTCGATGCCACGGATCTTGCCCACGCCGATGGTGGTGTCGATGCCCGGGACATAGGTGCCGGGGCTGGCGATCACGACGGTGATGCCGGCGCGCGCATTATGTGCGCCGCAGATGATCTGGGTGAGGCCGTCTTTGGTCTGCACCTGACAGACGCGCAGCTTGTCGGCGTCGGGGTGTTTTTCCGCGCTTTCGACATAGCCGATGCTGAAATCGGCCAGCTTGGCAGCGGGGTTTTCGACGCCTTCGACTTCCAGCCCGAGGTCGGTCAGCGCCTCGGTGATCTGATCGACGGTCGCATCGGTTTCAAGGTGGTGTTTCAGCCAAGAAAGCGTGAATTTCATCTGTTCATCCAGCCATGTTCATTTGCTTGCGCTCTACCCGATATCGCCGCGATGCGAAAGGGCCGTAGGGTGGGTCCGGACCCACCTTACCTGCGCCGATGCGCCGCCGCCCATTTGGCCACCGCCCAGGCCGGCAACAGGATCACCGCCCAAGCGCCTGCATTGATCAATGTCAGCCGCAAGGCCATGTCGCGCGGCATGTCAGAGGACCACAGCGCGATATGCGCCACGACGATCAGGATCAGCAGGCAGGCGATCCAGAGGCGCATGTCACAATTCGCGACCGGCGAGATCTTCGACCAGTTCGAAATGTTCAAACACCAGCATCATTTCGGGATCAAAGCCGCCATTGCGTTTGAAATAGGCCTTGTGATCCTTGCGCCAGCCCAGAAGGCTGTCGTTTTCGCCTTCGGCCAGCGCCATTTCCTCGGTCACGTCGCAATAGCGGACGTGTTCGACGTTGGTCGTGCGGATCACCAGCGCAGGGGTGCCATCCCAGTTGGCGGCGATGTCACAGCGACCGACGACAGGCATGGAGTCGGGATCATCGTCGAAATCAGACGCCGCCGCACAGGTCGCGGTTTTCTTGCGCTGGCGGACAAGACCGATCAGGTACTGGCAAAGTTCGGGGTTATCACCGAAACGGAAAGTGCCCGCGCCGGGATAGGTGTCTTGCAGGTCTTCGGTGTCGTCGGTCATGGTCATGGCCTTTCGTCAAAAGCGGCACAATATCTTCCCCGCGGGGAAGGTTTCAGGTGTTGGCCTTGCGCGGCATCTTCCCCGCGGGGAAGGTTCTGTACCGCGCGCAGGTGTCACCGTTATTTAATCATTTATCCCGCAGGCGGGATAGCCGCCCGTTTCAGCGTGACAACCCGCCATGCAGCGTCGGCACGTCCAGCGCGGCAAAACCGTAATGCCGCAGCCAGCGCAGGTCGGAATCAAAGAACGCCCGCAGATCGGGGATGCCGTATTTCAGCATCGCGATCCGGTCGATGCCCATGCCGAAGGCAAAGCCCTGCCACTGGGTCGGATCGACGCCAGCGGCTTGCAGGACCTTGGGATGCACCATGCCGGAGCCGAGGATTTCGAGCCAATCGTCGCCCTCGCCCACTTTCAGCGTGCCGCCTTCCCATGAACAGCGGATGTCCACCTCTGCCGAGGGTTCAGTGAAGGGGAAATGCGAGGCGCGGAAGCGGATGTCGACGTGGTCCACCTCGAAATAGGATTTCACGAATTCCTCCAGCACCCATTTCAGGTTGGCCATGGAGATGTCTTTGTCGATGGCCAGACCTTCGACCTGATGGAACATCGGCGTGTGCGTCTGGTCGTAATCGGCGCGGTAGACGCGGCCGGGGCAGATGATGCGGGTGGGGGCGCCTGACGCTTCCATGCTGCGGATCTGCACGGGGCTGGTGTGGGTGCGCAGCACATGGGGCGGGCGGTTATCGCCCGCGGCGCGGTGGGTGTAGAACGTGTCCATTTCTGCCCGCGCGGGGTGGTGGCCAGGGATATTCAGCGCGTCGAAATTGTACCAATCCGATTCGATCTGCGGCCCTTCGGCCACGCTGAACCCCATATCGGCGAAAATGGCGGTGACTTCTTCGGTGACTTGGGAAATCGGGTGGATCGTGCCCTGACGGCGGGGGCGCGATGGCAGCGTCACGTCGAGCCATTCGCCGCGCAGGCGGGCGTCGAGGGCGGCATCGCCGAGGGCTGCTTTTTTCGCGGCAAGGGCGCTGTTGATCTCGTCCTTCAGCGCGTTCAGCGCGGGGCCGGCGGTTTGCCGTTCCTCGGGCGACATTTTGCCCAGTTCGCGCATTTGCAGGCTGATCTCGCCCTTCTTGCCCAAGGCGCTGACCCGCAGGTCTTCAATCGCGGCCTCGTCACCGGCAGCGGCAATCAGGGAAAGGTATTTGGCTTTCAGGTCGTCCATGTCGCGCCTCTTGATCTGGTTGTGCAGGGGTTAGCGAAAGGGCGGGTTGGGTGCAAGGTGTGGGTGGTGGTGGATGTGAGGACTGGACTGCAAGCAAAACGTGCTACGGCAGCTTCGAGCCCAAAGAGCGAGATGCTGCGTACCGTGCGAATGTCGGCTTCAGTAGCAATCCCCTCTAATCACCCACGA
>Ga0207421_10004417_pt1 | contig 16174 bp, 14 predicted proteins | sample SodLakKL_010_SED_4_FD_187542 | JGI IMG/M metagenome (GOLD analysis project Ga0207421, IMG submission 187542) | Alkaline sediment microbial communities from Lake Tanatar, Kulunda Steppe, Russia - 8KL_010_SED (SPAdes) (version 2) | ecosystem: Environmental > Aquatic > Non-marine Saline and... | reverse complement strand
TGGGATTCGAACCCACGACCCCCAGAACCACAATCTGGTGCTCTAACCAGCTGAGCTATAGTCACCGTTTAATTGCGAGTGCAAATATACATTATTTTTACGACATTTGTCAACGCACACGAATAAAATAATTGCAGACACCAGACCCATGCAACCTCCCCTGAATCCCCGATCGGTGCTCGTAATCCCTTCCTGGTATCCGCCCAGGGGTGGCACATTTTTCAGGGATCATGCCAGGGCACTTTCAGCGGCCGGGATGAACGTATCAGTCGTTTCCGCTGACCCGGTCAGCCTGAAACAAAACCCCGGCCTGTTATGGAAAAGGTCTTACAGCTACTCTGCGATGGATCAGGGAATCAGGGAATTCCGAACCCCCTTCCCCATCATTCCGTTTGTGGAAAGGCCCAATGCCCGTTTGTGGATCCGGAGGATGAAAAAACTGGTTTTTCAGTACATCGACAAACATGGCAGGCCCGACGTGATGCAGGTACACAGCAGCATCTGGGCAGGTGTGGCTGCTGCTGCGATTAAAAAGGACACAGGAGTTCCCTATGTAGTTACCGAACACCGTGGACGCTTTGTGACCCCAAACCCGCATGCCGCAGAGCTTTTCAGAGACTGGCACCTGCCGCTGGTCCGGGAAGCCTTTGCAAACGCCGACCAAATTGTTGTTGTCAGCGATGCCCTGAAGGAGAAAATTGCAGGCATTGCAGGGGTAGCGGAAGAAAACATCCTTACGATTCCAAACCTGACAGACACAGATTTTTTTCATCCCCGGCACGGTGGCCGGCCGCCGGGAACCTTCACCTTTTTTTCGCTTGCCCATCTGGTACCCGAAAAGGGAATGCATACCCTGATCAGAGCCGCTGGTCTGCTGAAGGAACAGAAGCCTGATTTCCGGCTGATCATTGGTGGAGACGGCACCGAAGGTGCATCACTGAAAAAAGCCGTCCGGGATGCATCCCTCAACGAAGTGGTCCGTTTTACGGGCAGGCTTTCCAGAGATAAGGTCAGGGATTGGTTGCACCAGGCCCATGCATTCCTGCTTCCCAGCCACTTCGAAGCTTTCGGGGTGGTGCTGATTGAAGCCATGGCATGCGGTCTCCCTGTAATTGCAACCCGGTCGGGAGGCCCGGAATACCTCATCAATGAAAAAACAGGGATCCTGGTTAACCCGGGAGATTCGTCCGCCCTGGCCGGTGCCATGGGCAGAATGATTGACGGAATTGATGGCTATGATCAAACGCAAATCAGGGCATATGCCACTGAAAGGTTCAGCCCCGGGGTGGTGGCAGGTCAATATGCAGCACAGTACGAAAAAGTAGCGGGGAAAAAGGCCATCAGCCACGAAAAAAGGCCGGGAGGTAAAAGCAGCAACGAAACGGGATCACCCACTTACTTAAAGCCCGAATGATGGTTCACACCATACTGACATACAACAACGGATTTCGTTGGATACAGACCGAAAAGGTTTCTTTCAAGGGGTATATCCTGGATCCCGGCGGTAAATGTTTGACAGGCAGGGAAGCTGCCCGGACATTTGAGGATGTGGAATCCATGGCACAGCTCTCAGACCTGCTGAGCCGCATTGACGGGGCTTTCTCTGTTTTGATCCGCACCACCGCCGGTCTGCTTGTTGGGGTGGATCCCATGCGCATGTTCCCCCTTTTCTATACAAAATCCGGCAGGCAATGGCAGATAGCCGATTCGGCGGAAGCATTGCTGCAACATGTGCCGGATGCTGAGATCAATCCCGGGGTCCTCCCTGAGTTTCTGTCAACAGGATTCGTTATGGGAAAAGATACCCTTGTAACCGGTATCTGTAAAACCAATGCCGCGGAAGTACTTCAATTCGGCAGTGGAGAAAAGCCGGATCGCCATACCTGGTCATACTTCCTTCCGGAGCATTTCCGCACCCAAACGGTCCCCGTCCTGAAAAAGGAGTTGAAGGGTCTGCTGCAGGATCTTTCCGGGCGCCTGGTTGAATCACTGCAGGGGCGCACCGCCATTGTGCCCCTCAGCGGGGGATACGATTCGAGGCTGATCGCATGCATGCTGAAAATGCAGGGCTATGAAAAGGTAGTCTGTATGACCTATGGCAGGCCAAACAGGGAGGCCCGGATCAGCCGCCGGGTCGCAGAACAACTGGGTTACCGCTGGGAGTTCGTTGACTACTCCGGCATTCCCGCCGAAGGGCTCACCATGGATCCTTTGTTTCTTGACTGGACAGCTTATACCGGCAACCTCTCATCCATGCCCTACCTGCAGGAATATTTTGCAGTCAAAACCCTGAAGGAAAAGAAACTGATCCCTGAAAACAGCATCTTCCTGCCCGGCCATACGGGAGACTATATTGCAGGGAGCTATACCGAAAAAACAGTTCGCTTCAGAGGAGGCAGGATGTCTGAAGCCCGAAGGCTGCTCAAGGGATACTTCAGGTTCTTTCCCCTGAAAAAGGAACAGAAGGAAATGATCATCCAAAGGCTGGGAGAATGGTTTGCAGACTATCACCCACCGGCCGCGGCCACTGACGGGCGGTACGATGTTTTTACCGAAGACTGGGATCTGAAGGAAAAATTCTCCTTGTTTGTATTCAACTCTGCCGGGGTATTTCCATTTTTCGGGTACGAATTCCGTTTGCCTTTATGGGACCGGCAATTCCGGAGCTTTTTCAGGGAAATCCCCTTTGAGCTGCGTTCCCACAAGAAGTTATATGACCAGGTGCTGGAGCAAAATTATTTCATTCCCATGGGGGTGTATTATAACAGCGAAGAGATCAGGGAAACCCCGGCGAATCTTAATGCGCAACGCATCAGGGACGTCCTTCAGCCATTGATCCCTGCCGGGCTGAAGCACAAACGAATGGCTGATCGCGATTACCTGTGCTACGAACGTTTTACCCTGCCCATGAAAAAGGCACTGGAGCAATCAGGAGCGGATGTACCCGGGAAGATAAACAGTTTCAACGCGATCATTACCCATTGGTATGCCGAACGCATAAGGAATATGACCGCAGGACAAAATCCTCAATGAGCGGCCTGCCCTGGTTACAGGCCTGCCTTAGTTGCCGGTCTGCCTTGGTTGCCGGTCTGCCTTGGTTGCCGGTCTGCCTTAGTTGCTGGTCTGCCTTGGTTGCCGGTCTGCCTTAGTTGCCGGCCTGCCCCTCGAAATCCTGAATGAACCCTTCCAGGTCATTGGTTTCCTTGTACACTCCCTCGTTAAAGAAGGTGAGCACCGCCTCCATGTTGGCCGGAGGCCTGAAACCCGGAATGGCAGTCAGCATTTCAACATTCTCATCAAAGAACACCACAGACGGATAGCTCATTTGCCCCTGCAAAAGGGCGATGGCAAAGTCATGGGTGGGACGGCGATTGCCGAGGTTGTTGTTTTCATAAACCCTTCCACCGAACTCAATGGGGTCTTCCTGTTCGGCATTCAGTTTTACGGGATAAAAGTTATCATTGAGGTAGGAAGCAATCACCGGATGCGAGAAAGTTTCGGTATCCATTCTGCGGCAAAACCCGCACCAGTCGGTGTAAACTTCCACAAAAATCATCCGGGGTTCTGAACCGGCTTTCTCCACGGCTTCTTCCATGCTCAGCCAGTGAACTTCTCCGTTCTCAGGCTCTGTGGCCACGGACTTCATGCCGAAAAACGCAACCAGTATTGCGGCAAACAAAATACTTTTAAGTGCTTGCATTGTTTTCTTCATTTTGGTTTGTGAATTACAAAGATACGGCAGTCTGTGCATTTGCTGTATAACCTAACACCGGAAAATTCAGATTGTTTGTTAAATTTGCCCATCTTTAGGCCGTGTTATTCAAAAAACCTGAAATATCAGCAAATATTTCCCCGGGGAAACTCACCTGGAGGCGCTTTCGCCGGATACCAACGGCAATGGCGGGTCTCGGATGGATCGTTTTTGCCGCCATGCTTGCCGCTACAGGTTACCTGTTTATTCCTGACAACAGCCCCAATGCCAATCACCAGCAACTGGAAATGGCAGCCCACAATCCCGGTACACGACAAGAAATACTACATGTGGCCAGGAATGAAACATACACACCTCCTTCCATTTTAGGAACACTGCTGCGGGGCAAGCCCAACCCAAACACCACCATTCCCATACAGGCATACTGGTTTGCAGAAGACACCCTGTATTATGAGACCTATCCCGGGCAGCCCGGCTACCCCGGGCTGGAGGGTTATTACCTTCTGCCGGATGTGCTGTACCACCTTGATACCGGCGTCCCGGTTCAGCGGACTGCTGACGACACGCTCTCTTTTGTTGATGCATGGGGCAACTCCCATCAGAAAAGCATTGAGCGAATGCAGGAAAAAGTTGAAGACAAACAGATTGACGAACAACGCTTCCTGCTGGGAACAGATCGTTTCGGACGGGACCTGCTGAGCCAGCTGGTCATTGGCACCCGGGTATCTTTATCGGTGGGGTTCATTGCAGTTTTTATATCATTGCTCATCGGGATCAGCCTGGGCAGCCTTGCCGGCTATTTCAGGGGGAGAACCGACCAGCTGATTGTATGGCTGATCAATGTGGTGTGGTCGGTTCCCACCCTTCTGCTGGCCATCGCAATCACCTTTGCACTGGGCAAGGGGTTCTGGCAGGTTTTTGTAGCTGTGGGGCTGACAATGTGGGTGGAAGTTGCCAGGGTGGTTCGCGGCCAGGTGATCAGCGCAAGAGAAAAAGAATTCGTTGAATCGGCACGGGCACTGGGCCTGGGCAGCATGCGCATCATTCGCCGGCATATCCTGCCTGTAATTATGGGCCCCGTAATTGTAATATCCGCGGCAAATTTTGCTTCTGCCATTCTGATTGAGGCCGGATTAAGTTTTCTCGGAATTGGCGTTCAGCCACCGGTTCCATCATGGGGAACCATGATCAGAGAGCATTACGGATATATCATTCTCGACAAAGGCTATCTTGCCTTCCTCCCCGGACTGGCCATCATGCTGATGGTTCTTGCATTCATGCTGCTAGGAAACGGATTGCGGGAAGCCCTGGACAGGGGTGCCAGGGATTGAAATCTAACGTTCCTTGTCGCCCAGCATGGGCACAAACCTGAAATATCCGAATTCCTGTTTTTCAAGTTCATCATGTCCATGTTTCACCACCCTGGTCATGATCTGGGTATCCCCTTTTCCGAGGGGTAATACCATCATTCCTCCGGTTTTCAGCTGATCGAGCAGGTTCCGGGGAACCTGTGGTGCTGCTGCGGTAACCAGGATACGGTCAAACGGGGCAAAAGCAGGCAAACCTGCATAGCCGTCTCCATAAAAGAGTTTGATGGAGTATTTCATTTCGTTGAGCAGCTGCTTTGTTTTCCGGTACAAAGAGTGATGGCGTTCAATGGTGAACACGCGGGCCCCCATTTCAGCCAGTACACATGCCTGATAACCACTGCCCGTCCCTATTTCCAGAACTTTATTTCCTCTCTCAACCTCGAGTAGTTCAGTCTGAAACGCCACGGTGTATGGCTGGCTGATGGTTTGACCTGCGCCGATCGGAAAAGGCTTATCCTGATAAGCGATCTCCACAAATGAAGAGTCCAGGAAAAAATGCCTGGGTACAGCCTGCAGTGCAGTGAGTACTTCTTCACTCCGTATGCCTTTTGAACGGACCTCCTCCACAAGTTTTTTTCGCAACCCCTTATGACGGTATGAATCATTCATGATGCTTAGCTGACTTGATGGTTTTTTGTCAGTCTACGAAATTAAGCATTTCACAGACCATAAAAAACTTTACTTTTGTAAAAACACCAGGCATTTTAAACAATTAACTGCTTTTCATATGGTTAAAAAAATAGGTGTACTCGGCGCAGGTCATCTGGGAAAAATCCATATCAAATGCATCATGGCATCTGACAAGCTGGAGCTTGCCGGGTTTTATGACCCTGACCGGGAAACAGCTGAGAAGGTGGCCGAAACATTCGGGATCCCGAGGTTTTTCTCTGATGATGAACTGATCAGCAAATCAGACATTGTCGATATTGTAACACCTACCGTGTCGCACTTTGATTGTGCATCCAAAGCCCTGAAACACGGCAAGCATGTTTTCATTGAAAAACCACTGACAACAACCCTTGAAGAAGCCCGGAAGCTGATGGAGCTGGCCAGGGAGGCCAGTGTGAAGGTTCAGGTGGGGCATGTGGAGCGCTTTAACCCTGCATTCATCGCAGCAAAACCATACCTGAATAACCCCATGTTCATCGAAGCCCACAGGCTGGGGCAGTTCAACCCGCGGGGAACCGATGTACCCGTAGTGCTTGACCTGATGATCCACGATATTGACATTATTCTGAATGTGGTAAAAGCCGAGGTAAAGAAAATTTCGGCCAGCGGAGTATCCATTGTTTCCGAAACCCCGGATATCGCCAGCGCACGAATTGAATTCTCCAACGGGTGCGTGGCCAACCTGACTGCCAGCAGGTTGTCCATGAAAAACATGCGAAAAACCAGATTTTTTCAGCACGAAGGATACATTGCGGTTGATTTCCTGTCAAAGGAAACACAAATTATAAGACTGAAGGATGTGGGAGCCAGCCCGGATCCGATGGCCATGGTGATTGATATGGGCCCTGAAAAGAACAAAAAACAGATATGGGTGGAAAAACCGGAGATCAGGCCCATCAACGCCATACAGACTGAGCTTGAAACATTTGATGAGGCCATCAGGAGCAATACAGATCCGGTGGTAACCATTCACGACGGATACGCATCCCTTGACCTGGCATACAGGGTCATGGAGAAAATCGAGCAGAATGCAAATTATCTTAGCTGAGTTATTCACTATTTATGTTCATAAATCAGTGAGATAACAGGCAATATGTACCTCCCCTCCCCGTTATCCAGTTATGGCAGGCCTTCCGGCAAGGCCTGGTTGTGTTTTTTCTTCTTGCCGACGCAAGTGCAGAACCAATGGATTAAATAATGGACAAACGCCTACAAAGGATCCAGCTGGCTAAATATTTGTTTTTCGACTACCTTGCAGCAGTCCTGGCGTGGTTGTCTTACCTCACCTACCTTTTCATTAACAATGGTTTTGTATTTCCTGCACTTAAAGAAGAATTGATTACAGGAGACAATCTTTTGTTCACCCTGCTGATCATTCCCGTATTCTGGCTGGCCCTTTATTACCTCAGCGGTGCTTACAATTCCATATTCAGACAGTCGCGGCTCGGCCAGTTTGGCCACACGCTGCTGATATCCCTCATCGGCGTTCTTGTCATATACTTCGTTGTGCTTCTGAACCAGGAAGCGGTCTTGCTCAAAGGCCATTATCAGTCATTGCTGGTTCTGCTGCTGGGGCATGTATTTTTCACTGCCAGTTTCCGCTTTATTCTGACCACCAGTGTCATCCGGAAGATCAACAACAGAGAGATCGGCTTCAACACCATAATTATTGGCAGTCAGAAGAAAGCCGCCGACATCATACAGGAGCTTGAGTCCCTCAAAAAATCCCTGGGCCAAAAGCTGATTGGATTTGTCACAGTAAGCAAACAGGATACACATATGGCTGCCAGACATCTCCCGCATCTTGGCCATATTGACCAGGTGAGGGAAATCATTGAACAGCATAACACAGAAGAGGCCATCATTGCACTGGAAGCCAGGGAACACAAGAAAATCAGCAATATCCTGGCCGACCTTTACACCACAGATGTGGAAGTTAAGGTGATTCCTGAGATGCATGATATTTTGCTTGGCGCTGTAAAAATGACAGCCATTTTCGGCACCCCGCTTATTCAGATCCGCCCCGGACTGATGCCGGCCTGGCAGCAATCCGTCAAGCGCTTCATGGATGTGGTTGTTTCTGCTGTAAGCCTGGTCATTCTTTCACCTGTTTTCCTTTTCACGGCCATTGGCGTTAAGCTATCCTCCAGGGGTCCGGTTTTTTACAAACATGAACGCATCGGGCTGCACGGCAAGCCCTTTACGATGCACAAATTCCGGTCAATGTATCTGGACGCTGAAAAAGACGGGCCACAGCTTTCGTGCGAGAACGATCCCCGGGTCACCCCTTTCGGCCGGTTTATGCGCAAGGTACGACTGGATGAGATTCCGCAGTTCTATAATGTGCTCCGTGGCTATATGTCGCTTGTTGGTCCCAGGCCGGAGCGCCAGTATTACATTGATCAGATCGTTAAAAAGGCACCCCACTATAAATTACTTCAGAAGATCAAGCCGGGAATCACCAGCTGGGGGCAGGTCAAATACGGATACGCAGAAAATGTGGATGAAATGATTGAGCGACTGAAATATGACCTGTTGTACCTGGAGAATATGTCGCTGGCTGTGGATTTCAAGATACTGATCTATACGGTGCTGATCATTTTGCAGGGCCGCGGGAAATAACCCATCAGAGATACCCCTTCTCGATCAGCTGCACAATTTCCTCAATCTGCCTGTCTTCGCCTTCAGGATCATATTCTTCCCTGAGGTTGTATCCGAAGATACGGCCAAGTGACTGCCAGAATACGGCCGAAAAAACACCCCGGAACTCCCGCAGAATGTGGTAAGAGGTGTGGTCTGTTTCCCTGTCAATCAGCTTGATCAGGATCAGCCCCTGTGAAAAGGTCAGGCTCTTCAGGTCATCCTCAAAATTATCCCGGATCTCATCCTCAGCTTCCCGCATAAACTGTCTTCTTTCCCTTTCCGATTCCAGTTCCATGAGCTCCCTGCTGTACTCCCTGAACATATGGCCGGCCAGCTTGGCGTAAGGGTATGCAATTTTCACATTTCGCACCGTGCGGTTATAACGATATTCCTCCCAGCGACTGCCAAATTCCCTTTTGGCCGTAACACTCACCGGACGCAGTTCAATGATGGGAATGGTATCACCGTTAAGCACCCTTGCGGCAACGGTATTTCCACTCCTCAGCGGGTCATCAGGCTGAACATCAAGGGTGTCTGGGGGCACATCAGGGGCACCCCCCATTCCGTTTGAGCCCTCAGGGGCATAAGGTAATCCGCCGGAACCGGAGAATGCAGCGCGTTCATCAGCGGAAGCAACTGATGGAAACCCGGTGGCAAACAGAAAAAATATGATCAGCAGATGGTGCATAAATTCCCCTGAAAAATAAAAGCGTTCTTGAAATGAGAACGCTTGAATTTACAAAAAATTTCAGGGCCAGGCAAGTGGTTCAGGGCCTCATGAAGCTGCCCTGAGCTGGCTCAGACGGGTTGCATCGAGTCTTTTGCGGGTATAATCCAGTGTGAGACGGAATGTCTCCTTTTCTGCCGAATCACGGGTTGTTTTTGAGGGAATATCGTACATGGCATCCAGCATCACTATCTCACAAATGGATCTGAGACCCCTTGCCCCCAGCTTAAACTCCACTGCTTTATCCACCAGGTAATCAAGTACCTCATCTTCTATGACCAACTCCACATTGTCCATTTCAAACAACTTCTTGTATTGTTTGATGAGTGAGTTTCTTGGTTCTGACAGGATCTGCCGCAATGCATCACGGTCAAGGGGGTTGAAATGGGTCAACACGGGCATCCGGCCGACCAGCTCGGGAATAAGTCCGTAGCTCTTGAGATCCTGCGGGGCAATATACTGGAGCACATTGTCACGGTCTATACGGGCACTGCGGCTTGAACCATACCCGATGGCATTGGCCTGCATTCGCGACATGATCTTTTTCTCAATTCCGTCAAAAGCGCCGCCACAGATAAACAAAATATTCTGGGTGTTCACCTGGATCATTTTCTGCTCCGGATGCTTCCTTCCTCCCTGGGGAGGCACATTTACCACCGCCCCTTCAAGGAGCTTCAGCAGCGCCTGCTGAACGCCCTCACCGGAAACATCACGTGTAATGGACGGATTGTCGCTTTTTCGTGCGATCTTATCCACCTCATCAATAAAAACAATGCCCCGCTCAGCGGCTGTTACATCATAATCAGCAACCTGAAGCAATCTTGCCAGGATACTTTCCACATCTTCTCCCACATAACCCGCCTCGGTCAGAACCGTGGCATCCGCAATGCAGAAAGGAACCTTCATTTTTTTTGCGATGGTTCTTGCCATGAGGGTTTTACCGGTTCCCGTTTCACCCACCAGCACAATGTTGGACTTTTCCAGCTCAACACCCTCATCATCCTCAGGTTTTGGTGCAGGATAATTGATCCGCTTATAGTGATTGTAAACGGCCACCGAAAGAACCTTTTTGGCTTCCTCCTGGCCAATCACATAATGGTCGAGGTGCTTCTTAATCTCAGCCGGTTTGAACAACCTGAAAGAGGGAATTTTCTGCTTCTCCTTCTGGCTCTTCTCTTCTGCCACGATCGTATTGGCCTGCTCCACGCAACGCTCACAGATGTGTGCGTCAACCCCGGAGATCAGCATGTCAACGTCTTTACCTTCTCTGCCACAGAAAGAACATTTCCTGGTTTCTTTGGTCATTTCAATGCAATTTTTGACTGGTCAGACCCGGTGATTAATCCGTGCGCTTGTTGGACACCAATACCTCATCGATCATTCCGTAATCTTTCGCTTCCTCCGAAGTCATCCAGAAATCCCTGTCTGAGTCTTCCCAGATCTTTTTGTACTCCTGTCCACTGTGAAGGGCAATGATCTCGTATAATTCTTTTTTGATCTTTTGAATTTCCCTGGCTGTGATTTCAATGTCAGAAGCCTGGCCTTCGGCACCGCCCATGGGCTGATGGATCAAAATACGGCTGTGCTTCAGAGCTGTCCGCTTTCCCTTTGTTCCGGCTGCAAGCAAAACCGCACCCATTGAAGCAGCCATGCCGGTACAGATGGTGGATACATCAGGGGCAATATACTGCATGGTGTCATAAATGCCCAGTCCGGCGTACACCGAACCACCCGGTGTGTTCAGATAGATCTGTACATCTTTCTTGGGATCAACGGATTCCAGATAAAGCAGCTGTGCCTGAATGATATTGGCCACATAATCATTGACAGGGACTCCCAGAAAGATGATCCTGTCCATCATCAGGCGGCTGAACACATCCATGGTGGCCACATTCAGTTGCCTTTCCTCAATAATGGTCGGGCTGATATAGTTGCCATAGGCCGATGTGTAATTGTGCATCGTCTGGCTGCTGATTCCCCGGTGCCGGGTCGCATATTTCAAAAAATCATCCTGTTGACTCATGGCTTATTGTTTTTCTGTTTCTGACTCTGAAGAATCCTGGCCCTTATCCTTCTTGTATTTCTCTGTCACTAATTTAACAAAATCATCAAAGCCGGTTTCAGTTTCCTTCAATTTGAGCTTTTCTTTAAAAAGGGCCAGCAGTTTCTCATCAAAGAGCTGATCATACACTTTCTTAACCTCATCTTTGTTGGCGGCAATCTGCTTTACATACTGATCAAGCATCTCCTGCTCAACATTTTCCTGGCCGTATTGTTTGAGCTGCGCACGGATAAATTTCTCAATTTGGGCATTCACTTCCTCCGGCTCCACCTTGATGTCATATTTTTTGAGCAGGTGATTCTCAAGAAGCTGCCACCTGAAGGTGTCGGCAAACTGGTCAAATTCATTGTGCACCTTCTCTTCGGTGATCTCCTCATTGTCTTTGTTGGTGTCAAGCAGCCATTTCTTCAGGAAGGATTCGGGCAATGGCAGTTCTGTTTCCCTGACCAGCTTTTCCATCACCAGGTTTTTGAAATGCTTGTCGGCATCTGCCTGGTATTGCTGACTGATCTGGCCCGCCAGGTGCTCACGGAATGCCTCTTCAGTTTTGATATCCTCTTCCGGTGCTACTTTTTTGAAAAGATCTTCATTGAGTTCTGCGGGCTCCACACGACTGATGCTTTCAACCACAAAACGGAACAGGGGGCTGTACTGATCCAGTTCTTCCTTCTTAACGCCCACCATTGCTGCCGCTTCTGTTTCAGACTCAACCGCCTTCACGATATCCATTTCCACGGAAGCACCCGGCTTGGCCCCGATCAGCTGCTTCTTCAGGTCTTCATCTTTCAGGTACTGGATATACACATTTGCCTTATGGGTATGGCCTTCATCTTTGGGCTGACCCGCCGACTCCATTTCGGTGAATTCACCAAAAAGTACATCCTCAGCCTCAGCAGTTCCGGGATTGGTCATCTTGCCATACCGCTTGCGGATATCTTTCAGGTAATTGTCCAAAATGTCGTCTTCAACCTTGATTTTGTGGTATTCAACCTCTGTCTCCTCTGACAATTCCAGGTCAATTTCAGGAGCCAGTCCCAGTTCGTAACAGAATTCAAATTCAGTCTGGGTTTCCCAGTCAATGGCATTGGCCTTTTCATTGTCCGGAATCGGGTTCCCTAGTACATTCAACTCATTCTCCTTGATGTAATTGTAAACGGCATCAGCAAGGATCTTATTGACTTCCTCGGCAAGCACACTCTTTCCATACATTTTTTTCACAATCCCCATGGGCACTTTACCGGGTCTGAATCCGGGCATCTGGGCTTTCTTCTGCAGGTTACGCAACTCTTTATCAACCTGGTCGCGATAATCTTCCTCTTTAAGTGTTACTTTCAGCACTGCTTCCAGGGGGGCGGTGTTCTCCTGTACAATATTCATATCGATCAATCAGTTTTTGAAGCATCAGGCTGGCTGTCTGCTTCAGCTTTTCAAAAATAAAAACAACCCCGCCAGACCAGGAACAGCATGTCTATTACGGGGTTCAACAATCCTGATAATTGGTGCGGATGGAGGGACTCGAACCCCCACGCCTCTCGGCACCAGATCCTAAGTCTGGCGCGGCTACCAATTACGCCACATCCGCGTTCCTGAAATGGGAGTGCAAATATACGACTTTTTATGCACCTGACATGCATGAGGGCCAAAAACTTAGGCGCTGACGGGGGCAGAAGTGGTTTTTTTGGGGATGGAAAAGGTAAACACTGAGCCCTTACCCTTACGGCTGGAGAGCCGGATCGTTCCGCCCTGTTTCTCCACGAACTCTTTACAAAGCAGCAGGCCAAGTCCGCTTCCCTTCTCATCGTGTGTACCATGGGTAGTGTATACGGAATCCACACGGAAAAGCTTTTTCTGATCTTCCCCGGAGATCCCGGTTCCGTCATCTGCCACCGAGATCTCAACCATCCCGTTTTGTTCATCCGACAAAAGTTCCACGCTCCCGCCTGAATCGGTATACTTAATGGCATTGGACAACAGATTGCGGATAATGGTGTTGGTCATGTTCACATCCCCCCACACCACAAGCTGCTCATTCACCCTGTCATTGATCTCAATGCCTTTTTCCCTGGCATTGGCAGAGAACAGGTTGATGTTGTCACGGATTATATCCTTCAGTTCAAAAAACTCAGGATTAAATGTGATCTTTCCGGTTTGGGAGCGCGACCACTGCAGCAGGTTTTCCAGCAGGTTGCTGATCTTCACCACAGATTTGTCAAGTTCCAGGGCCAACTCCTGGAGTTCATCCTTGTCCAGATCCTGAATGTCCCTTTTCAATATCCGGGAAAAACTCACAATGGACGCAAAAGGATTGCGCAGATCATGGGAAATAATGGAGAAAAACTTGTCTTTGGTTTTGTTGGTTTCAATCAGATGCTTTTCTGATTCCTGCAGCTTTCGGTTCAGCTCCTCCACCTTCTGCTTTTGCTCCAGGAGCCTTGCATTCAGTTCTTTCAGCTGGGTATTGTTCCGGCTGATCTCCGCTTTTTGCGCCTCAAGCATTTTATTGGCCCGGGTGGTCATACGGAAACGGCTGTAAACCAACAGCATCAGAATCAAAATCAGGCCCAAAAAAAGCAGCAGAAAGTTCCTGAACTGACGCTGTTTTTCCAGATTCAGGGCACTGATCTCATTGGTTTTTCGCAACAGCTCGATCTCATTTTCCTTTCGCTCCCGGTCATACATCATCTGCATTTCAATGACCCGGCGCTGGGTTTCCTGGTCATAAATACTATCCTGCAAAGCCAGATGCTCTTGCTGATACCGGTAGGCCGACTGGTAATTGCCAAGGCTCGCCATGACACTGCCAAGCCTGGCATAATTATCAGACATCAGGGCGGGAAGATCCAGTTCGCGTGCCAGCTTAAGGCTTTCCCGGAAATAGTCTCTGGCCGTGTACAGCCTCCCTATTGAAACGTAAACCTCACCCAGGTGATGATACACCCTGGCTACTCCGCGCTGGTCATCCACTTCACTGTACAGATCCCTTGAACGGGTGAGGTTATCGATGGCTTCGGTATATGATTCCTTCTGATGATACAGGAGGCCGATATTTCGCAGCGTCGCCGCCATTTCACGGGTATCCTTATACCTTTCACGAATTTCGAGTGATTCCATGTAATACTCCAGGGCCCTGGTATAGTGACCCCGCTGCTGGCTGACATGTCCGAGGTTATTCAGGGAAAAAGCTTTCCCCTGTTCATCACCAAACTCCTCCTTGATAGCCATGGAACGCATGTGATACTCTTCAGCCAGCTCATAATTGCCCTGGCGATGGTAGGCAGTACCGATATTGTTCAGTACAGATGCTGTCCGGGCAATGGAATCCATATCCTCGTAATACCTCAGTGCCATGAAATAATGTTCCAGGGCATTGTCATAGTACCCCTGTCCGGAGAACACAATGCCCATGCTTGCCAGGGTCCTTGCATACCCGAAGTGATCCCTCTCCCGTTCCTGAATCTGCCTGGCTTCCAGAAAGAAATCATAAGCCATACTGAAATTCCCCATGCGCCAGTATATGAGACCAATGTCAGTCAGTGCCCGGCCAACTACAAGGGGATACTCCTTTTCCTCAGCCAGGGCAAGTCCCTCGCGCGCATATTCCAGGGCACTTGCAGGATTGGACGAACGGATAGACCATGCCAGCTCCAGCAGCGCATTCATTCGCAGGGAGTCGCCGAGTTCCGGCTGAGCAACCAGATCCCGAAGGCTGTCAACCTGGTCTTCGCGCTCATCGTTTAAACCCGCATCAACAGATGCAGACAGATATCCGCCTGAAAAGACAGCCACCAAAATAAAAAACAAAACAACCCTAATCATCAGTGTATTATGAAAGAAATCCGGGTTAACACATTCAAATCATCCCCATAAAATACCTCAAGCAACCGAATTATTATACAAAAATAGGTTTTTTCAGGGACAAATGACAGGTAAAACAAAATAAAATATGAATTATTATAAATATATGTTAAATAAATATTAATTTGCTCCGGCAGTATGGCTTTTTCAAAACGGATCATTGGGGGCAGCCATTGTCTGTTTTACTTAGAACCCAAAAAAAACCTTCAGGAATTTCCGGCACGAGGCTTATTGGCTCCTTTTATTCAGTTTAAATAACAATTTCAGGGGTTCACAGGTAATTTTCATGGATTTTGTTTATTATTTTGTACATTTCAGTACTTTTTGTCCTTTAATCGGCAAATTCAGCACACGATGAACCGGATCAAACGACTTTACCATTTTCTGCTTCCCCCGCCCCAATGGAGAAGAACTGTTGTCATTCTGGCCGGAATATTTACCGGGATACTGATTTTGGTTGTGCATGCATCCAACGCCTTTTCATACCTTTCAGATGAACCGGAAACCTGCATCAACTGTCATGTGATGTACCCGTATTTCGCATCCTGGGACAAGGGCAGCCATGGGCGTGAAGCCACCTGTGCGGAATGCCATGTGCCGCAGGATAACATTTTCAGACAATATTTTGTAAAGGGAACGGACGGGCTGAAACATGCCACTTATTTTACCTTCAGGTGGGAACCCCAGGTGATACAGATAAAACGAAGAGGTACTTCAGTTGTACAGGAAAACTGCATCAGTTGCCACATTGACCTGGTTGACATGGTTCAGCTGGTAGAAGTAACAGGAGACAGTGCAGAAAAAGGCGAAGGCAAGTTATGCTGGGATTGCCACCGCGAAGTACCCCATAGCAGTGTAAGGAGTTTGTCAGCAGCCCCCCATGCCCTGGTCGAAAGGCTTCCGTCAACAATCCCGGCATGGCTGCAGAGAATGGCAGGAAAAGAAGACACACGCCGCAAAAGAGTTGTGGAGTATCCAAAATAATTAACCGTCAGACACATGAAGAGCATTAGAGAAATTTCCAAAGAAAAACCCTGGGTCAACTGGGTACTTTTTTTCGCCACCGTGGTGATCGTTTTTATCATCGGGCTGTTTGCTGCTTCGATCGTTGAGCGGCGCAGTGAGGCCCAGCTCTA
>Ga0207421_10004416_pt1 | contig 16176 bp, 11 predicted proteins | sample SodLakKL_010_SED_4_FD_187542 | JGI IMG/M metagenome (GOLD analysis project Ga0207421, IMG submission 187542) | Alkaline sediment microbial communities from Lake Tanatar, Kulunda Steppe, Russia - 8KL_010_SED (SPAdes) (version 2) | ecosystem: Environmental > Aquatic > Non-marine Saline and... | reverse complement strand
TTCCCAGTGGAAAACCGCTGCCAAAAAGAAGCTTTTCCATCACTCCGATTTCATACGCTGCCAGAATTGTATTATAAATACGCCAGATTCTGCGTGGATTTATGCTCAAATCGGCGTAAACATTGGGATGTTTCCCGGCCATACAAAGCGTCTGCTCTAAAAACGGCATACCCATACTGCCTATAATGATCTTCAAATCAGGAAAGCTACGAGCAATTTCATCCAAAAGATACGGCCTTGCATAATCAAGAACCGACTCAGTATTAAATTTTCCGCCGTTATGGAAGAAAACCGGCATACCCAGCTCCTCAGCCGCGGCGTAAAATTTCATGGCAGCAGTATGAGCAGGATGGAAACCACATTCGCTGCAATACAGAACCGCACCTTTCAGGCCAAGTTCATCTCGAATGCTTTGCAACTGTTTTTTGTCAACATTACGAACAGTCGGATCAATAAACGCAAAACCGGTCATTTTAGCGGCGTGCTTGTTAACATACGCCGATAATTCGGTATTTATCTGGCCTGCCGGATTTGCCGCACACGCTAACACCAGGCAGTGGTCAACTGCCTGTGCAGAGGCCAAATGATCCGAAAGCTCGACACGCTCATTTCGGCACCGTATATGTGTATGACAGTCAACAATCATTTCCCTGAACCTTGTAAATAGGGCTTTCTCGCTTTTATCTGACAATTAAATTACTAAAACTGATACCGATTGCTGTTGCAAGTATTACCTAAAACTTGTAATAACAACAACTTACCTTACCTCAAAACGCAACCAGTCTCAAAATTCCAAGTTTTCAAAGCAAACAACTCAACCACATTGCACACTTTGGGTAAACAGGGCTTATAATAGTAGTGGATTTTTGTATCGTCAAGATAAATATGTATCATCATCAAGCCTTCTGAAAAGCCTCATTTAGCAGGGCTTTTGTCTTTGCTGTTGACCCGCAGGTAGTTTGCGATTATGATTTGTGCTCGAAATGCACTATAAGGAGAATTTGGATGGACTGTCCGGTTTGCGAAGAAGCGATGATTACACTTGAAATCAGCGAGATGGAGGTGGATTTCTGCACAAGCTGCCTGGGGATCTGGCTCGACGGCGGCGAACTCGAACTTATGCTCGAAGATGCCGAACAGGCCGTTGCCCTTTTGCGGTCCTTCGAAGCTGCCGAAAACGACCCCATCCGTCGAAAATGCCCAATCTGTGACAAAGTTATGAAAAGGTTAAATGTTGGCTTGGGGTCTGATGTGACCATAGACAAATGCGTGAAAGACCACGGCTTATGGTTTGACAGCGGCGAATTACCCCAGATTCTCGAAAAAGCCCAACTCGACAAAGACCACAAAATTCAGAAAACACTTGCGGAGATTTTTCAGCCGGAATAAGAGCCTGAGCAAATCTAAACATTCATTTAAGGAGCGATAAAAATGTTACCGACCGTGATTATAATTATTATTGTTGTGGCGATATTAATTTTGATTATCGCAGCCTACAACTCCCTCATCAGACTGCGCAACCAGGTTGACAATGCCTGGTCGCAAATTGATGTCCAGCTTAAACGACGCCACGATCTTATCCCGAACCTTGTCGAGACAGCCAAAGGATTTATGAAGCATGAAAGAGGCACTTTTGAGGCGATTACCGAAGCCCGCTCAAAAGCAATGGGTGCTCGTTCTGTTTCGGAACATTCACAGGCCGAGGGCCAGCTCAGCGAAGCCCTCAGCAAATTTATGCTTGTTGTAGAAAATTACCCTGACCTCAAGGCCAACCAGAACTTTCTTGCAGTGCAGGAAGAGCTTACCAGCACCGAAAACAAAATCGCTTTTTCCCGTCAGAACTACAATGACCAGGTTCTGTTGTTCAACAATAAAATACAGATGTTTCCTTCGAACTTAATCGCCAATATGTTTAACTTCTCCAAGCGTGATTTCTTTGAAATTGAGACGCCTGCTGAACGACAGGCCCCAAAAGTCAGCTTCGATTCATAACCGTAAATGAAAATCAACTAAAGACGAATAACGCAGAACTAACAAATGTGGGAACTGATACGCACAAATAAACGCAATTCGATATTGCTTATGACCATAATGGCCTCGGTATTACTTGCCCTTGGAGGAATAATCGGGCTGTATGTGGTCGGTCCTGAAGGTGTGCCGTTTGGACTGGCAATTGCCCTGGCTATCTGGCTGATACTTACGCTGGTTAGCTTTTCAGCAGGTGATCAGATATTGCTTTCGGCAAGCCGTGCAAAACTCATCACTCACGACATACATCCGCAGCTTTTCAATGTCGTCGAGGAAATGAAAATCGCCGCGGGTCTGCCAATGCCGAAAATATACCTCATTGATGACCCTGCGCCAAACGCTTTCGCTACTGGCAGAAAGCCTGAAAACGCCTCAATCGCTGTTACAGCTGGACTGCTGGAAAAGCTTAACCGTGATGAGCTTCAGGGGGTAATAGCTCATGAAATGAGTCATATTCTTCATCGGGACATCCTCTTTGTAACACTGGCGGGAATTATGCTCGGCTCCATTGTGATATTGTCGCAGGTTTTCCTTCGAGGAATGTTTTACAGCTCTATGGGCGGCAGAAGAAGACGAGTATCATCATCAGGAAGAGGCTCCGGCCAAGCACAGCTTGTAATAGCTTTAATAGCAATTCTGGCTGCAATTCTCGCCCCTATAATGGCCCATATACTCTATTTCGCAATCTCCCGAAAACGAGAATATCTCGCAGATGCCGCCGCCGCAAGGCTGACAAGATACCCTGAAGGGCTGGCAAGTGCGTTGGAGAAAATATCAGGCTCTGCCGAAAAAATGGACTCGCCTGACAAAGTCACAGCGCCGATGTATATTGTCAACCCTCTGCAAAGCACGAAAAGAAAACTGTCGGGCCTGGGCAGCACGCACCCACCTACATCGCAGCGAATAAAAGTTCTCAGAAATATGGCCGGCGGTTCATACAACGATTACGCACAATCCTACAGCCGAGTAACCGGCAGCAGAGAACGAGTATTGCCGGCAGCTGCCCTGCACGACAAACAACCCGTTCCAAAACGCCAGGGCCAGGCCGAGCCGGCACCGGCCAAATCACAGAAAGACCAGATACATCGCATAAGCGACTTGGTGCGAATGGCCAATGGCTTTGCGTTTTTGGCCTGCGTTTGCGGCTTGAAAATGAAAATCCCGCCAAACTATCGAAAAGAGTCACTTACCTGCCCCCGATGTAAACGCCCACATAATATCGCCAAGGAAGCGCAAAAAAACACTGCAAAGTAAAATCAGTTAGAAAGCGATATAACCTGATGCTTTTTCCAGCAAGGCTGTGTTTTTGCCTATATCTTCGGCATCGTATAACTGGCTTTGAGCTCGTCGTTTTAGTATTCGCTTCACCGTTACAGGCCCCAGTCCGGGCACTTTCAAAAGCTGCTGTTTTGTTGCCCGGTTGACATTGACCGGAAAATATTCAGGATGTGCGTCCGCCCAGACCTGTTTCGGATCTGCCGTAAGCGATAAATTGCCGTCACTGCCGCATATAATATCCGATGCCGAAAAACCATATTTGCGGAGCAGAAAATCGACCTGATAGAGCCTGTGTTCGCGCACCAGCGATTCGTCTGTTTCGGCCTGCCCGGCTTTAGTATCAGCATCGGATTGGGTGTGATTTCGCTGATAGGAGCTGAAATACACCCTGTTCAGGTTGAGCCTCTCGTAAAGCGCGCCGGTATATTTTACTATTTCAGCATCGCTCTCTCCTGCAGCGCCGACCACGAACTGCGTTGTCTGCTTGACCTTGTGGTACTTTTGACCTTTGCCGGTAAGCTTGCTGATAAGCTTCATGGGCGCGACGATATCATGTAGGAAATCTTTTTTGGCAGAAACATTGCCCAGCCAGTTTTCGCCGGGTGTTTCAATGTTAATGGAAACCGCACTGGAAAGTGAAACCGCCTCTTCTATAGCCGCCTCACAAGCTCCGGGAATAACTTTAAGGTGGACATAACCTCGGTATTGATATCTTTTTCTTAAGATGCGCACCGTTGCCAGCAGTTTTTCCATTGCCGTATCCACTGACCCCATAACCCCGCTGCTCAGGAAAAGCCCGAATACCTCGCCGCGATTATAATAGTCCAGAAATGCCCTTGCCGTCTCATCAGGCCTCAGACTGCACCGGCGAATATCCTTTCCCTCATGCAGCGGGCAATATGAGCAGTCATTTGAGCAGACATTTGAAAGCAGCGTCTTAAAAAGCGTGCTTTTGCCACCATTTGGCAGGGTTACCGGATAAATCCATCCGCCCCTGCCGTTGCGTTTGCGATGTTCGTCTTTGCCCGACCCGCATGCGCAAGCCAGGTCATATTGTGCGTCCGTGCTGAGAATACGCAACTTGCCCAGCGTATCCGGCTGTGAAATGATACCGACCATATTGCATTACCCCTGTCATTGATATTTATATCATATCGAGAGGGCTGCGGTTATGAAGAGAAAAATTAACAAAGCGCAAAAAATAAGGCCCCGGTTTGAGACGGGGCCTTTTCGTGTAGATAACGAAACACTTAGGCGGGCCGAACATCCGTGGCCTCGGGCCCTTTTCTGCCCTCGGACATCTCGAACTCGACCGGCTGATCGTCCTGAAGCGTTCGGAATCCGTCCATACTGATGTTTGAATGATGGACGAACAGATCCGCGCCGCCGTCATCTGGTACGATGAAGCCGAACCCTTTTTTCTCGTTAAACCACTTTACTTTACCTGTACTCACTTTAGTACTCCTTAGCCCGATGGGCTGCATTGCTTTTCCCTCTGTTTCTATCGGCGTATCTCCTGAGGGAAAGGAAGATAACCGTAACTCATAAATTTGTTAAACAGGGCCTGTTAGTCAATGTCAATAAATGCAGAGTAGAAAAACCCGCCAATCTGAAGCGTTCCGCTTCGGATTATCTCATTACCCAGTTTTGACCCTCATAATCAAGTTTCACACGCGGACTCACAGCCGGATCGCCGATAATATCATAATCCAGCTTCAGCGTTTTCCGCAGGTACATCTTTACAGGTTCGCCGTCGTCATCCTTTTCTGTAGGATGCTCGACAACTGCTGTCTCGCTGGAAAGCCCTTTAATAAAGACATTCAGGCCTTTTGCCTTTTTATCAAAATCAGGCCATACAACCACGATATCCTTGGCATTATCTTCGCCCTGAAGAATTCGACGGCCTGCTTCGGACATTGTTTGTAACAGCGGATACCGCCTTTCATATCGCTTTTTAAGCCTCTCATAAACGGCCGGAGGTACATCTTTGCCTGAAGGGATTAACTGGAAATTATCTGTCATCAGTATGCAACTTGTATCGAAATCCACATCCCTGTCGGTCTTATTAGTAACTGTCATAATAAGATACCAGAATCTCTGCGCATCCTGACCTTGCTCGGTAGGCATTATTATGGGCTGAAGGTGCTCGAATTGCGTCCGAAGTGTCCATTCGCCCGGTCGTTCAACCGCTGCCGGTTCTGGAGCAGATGCCGCTGAAAGGGTTGAAAATACCAACAATACTGCAATTACGCCAAATAATCTTGTCATCTAATACATTTTCCTGAAGCCGCAATAATCACTTTTATCTATTTCGGCTATAACTTCTCATACCTTTAATGGAGCAGTATACAGCAGTATTATTAATTAGGCAAGTATTATTTTAAAAAAACAGCGATTTCATCAGTTGTTTGTTTGCAGGCTTTTTTGATGGTCTGGACAACAGCGAACACTTACCTAAAGTGTCATGAGAAGGGCAATTGTGATTGCCTGCGGTCAAACGCCAGAAATTGACAGGGAAACAAAACCTTGATATGATTATAATATTGCACTAAATGTCCCCGTGGCTCAATTGGACAGAGCGTCGGCCTCCGGAGCCGAAGGTTGAAGGTTCGAATCCTTCCGGGGATATTAAAGTTGGTCTCAACATAGCCTAGGGAGCCATTTTAAGACCATTCAATGAGCTTTTGAAGCTATGCCGCATACCTATAAAAGGCTATTATTTCGTACCAGATCGAGTCTTTTCGTAGCCATAGCCATCTGTATGCCAGATTCATTTACAGAAACAACACTCAAATAAACTATCGCTATAGGGGCAATCCAATATATAAAGGGTAGAACCCACCGCGCACGGTGCAAAGTTGTTTTTTTGGGACTGAAAACGGGTTTTTAGAAGAACCCATTAATATTATGATTGACGGACGCCAAACCTTGGTAAGTCGAAAAACAGGATTTTTCGCTCGTGAGCACTATAAACACCGGTTGTGTTTATATTTTGCAACGCAGGGCAGGGGTGAATTAAATTATGCTGTCGAGGTGCTTTGGCCTTTATCGACAGATTTTGGGATTTAATCGTGTTTATAATTATCAACGCGAATGAACAGGTATCATAAAACCCCCGATTGTCTCAGAATGTGTAAAAGTTGCCAGTTATGCAATCACCGGCCTTTTTAAGCAAAAAACAGCTCTTGCCCTATAAAAACAGAAAAATCAGCACTGATATTGTTGCGGGAACAGGTTTTGCACATTTGCTTATTAAACTATAGTACTTAATGTGCGAGCAATGGATATTACTGCTTATGATTATGATGGGGATTAAACGATGGACATTAAAAGAATTGAGGGTAAGCTTAACGAATTGGTCCAGGAAGTAGGGGGATTTAGCCGCTCCAAAAATGAGAAACTCACAGAATTGGCCGAGCGCACCGCTCAAGGGCACACTCGCTTAAAAAAGACAATTGATAGTCTTCAGGAGTCGCTGGATTATCTGCGTGTGTGCATAAAGTATCAGCTTCTTGATCTTGAAGCCACCAAAAGAGAAAACGCGTATCTGAAAAAAATGCTAGAATCACGCGAAGAAGAGCAATAGTATTGGCTGTTCCACTTGACTGGCTTTATCAGTCGAGTTGCTCTTGCAGCCTTTGCAGTCTTTCCTGGCGGCGTTGTTCATCCTCTTGCAAGCGGGACTCATGTTCTTCAATCTGGCGGCTGTGTTGCTCGCGCAGTTCCTCAAGATCGTGATAACTCTGCGGCAGGTCAATCTCAACTGGCTCATCCTGGTTCCCGTATTCCATATCTTCCCATTCTGCCATCTCGTCGCCGGGTGTTATTTCCACAACATCCATATCGAAATCGGCCAGTGCTTCAGGGTCTTCCATGAAATCCTGCTGCATTGACATGCCCTCACTGATGAGTTGAATAAAATGCTTCTGCGGTATGGCAAGGTCTATGTCCAGGCTGCGGTCACGAAAATGCATAGCGTATGCCAGATAATTATCGTCGGTTTCGATAGAACCAGCAACCTCATCATCACCGGTGATTTGCCCAAACATCTGTATGAGATTTATGGTCCCCAGCGTATCGGCGTTTACGCTTTGCGGCAGCAGTTGGGCTGCATTTTTCCTATCGAGGTCGGAAACCGGTGGCATCATAAACGCTAATCCCTGAACCATTTCCTGCACAGCAACGATGCCTTCTCCGGTAAGCGTAATGTTGATTGTTGCCAGGGATGGGGTTGGCTGTAGGCTTATGGACAGATGTTCAAGGCCTTCTGACATTTGCATCATCTGCGTATCTATGCCCATTGGTATCATTTGGATAGTTTCTTCGGCAGTGTCAGCAAATTCGGCAACATTTTCGAGGTTCATATATACCCAAACTGGTTCTGACTGGGCGCGGCGAGCCAGGCGGGACGGCAAATGCGTATATAAAGAACCTTCAGGAGTAATACTCTTGGACAAATTTAACAGCTTGGCGCGGTTATCGGCTTCCGTAATCAGCGCATATTCAGCTACCGGTATCATAATCATCGATGAGTCATTTCCTGCAATGTCCGTTGATTTGAGCATCGAGATGCCTTCATCATCAGGGTCTGATATGGCAGGGTTGCGGTTAACCAGTTCATCATAATCAGTAACAGCCAGCAAGCCAGCCGCAAACATTTGTTCCGCGAAAGCCTCCGGATCGTCCGCCTCGATATCTTCCGGCAGCATCCCGAACACGGCGAAGTTGCCGTCGGTATCAATATTAGCCAAGGCCGGATCCGATAAAAGACCAGCTAACTGCATTCTTAGTCCCATGGCTATGGGAATCGGTATCGCATCGGCTGCAAAACTATCAATAGTTGATGCTGTCATGTCAAGATTATTCATTCTTACGCAAAAAACAGCATCGGCAGGGATTGTTTGCAGTATTTGCTCGGCATGGACACATGGCACTGCCGAAAGTATTAAAGCCAATGCTAATATGGAGGCTATTTGAAGTTTGAGGCCTGACATTACAGTAATCTCCAAAAAGAACACTTGTTTACAAAACTGGTTTGCACTGAAGCTTGTTACATAGTACAAGTTTCAATTGTGTTTTACAATAGCAGTTGAAAAACAAATGCCTTTAAAATTAGTGTTGTCGCCGAGATAGATTTAAAAAGCGGGAAAACCGCTGAAAAAATGGGTTTTTCTCGGTTTATGCCAAAGTTGGATATAATTCCGGTCGATGGTAAAGAAGTATAGTGTAGCGGGTCGAACAAGCAATGCCTCGTCGGCATATACTTAATTAAGGTTTTTACGAACACAAAAGCAGGGCTTGGATTACACTGATAATTTGACAAGACGGAGACACTGGCGATATAATCCAGTTTCAAGCCAAATATATAGATTAATGTGAAATGACCTTTTCAGAGGGAATATAATGTTTGAAAGATTTACCGACAGAGCAAGAAAAGTGATGGCGCTGGCAAATCAGGAGGCTCAGCGATTTAATCATGAATATATCGGCACTGAGCATGTTCTGCTTGGTCTGGTTAAGGAGGGCAGCGGCGTTGGCGCAACTGTTTTGAAAAATCTGGATGTTGATATAAAAAAGTTGCGACTGGAAGTTGAAAAGATGGTAAAAAGCGGGCCTGAAATGGTAACTATGGGTAAATTACCTCAGACTCCGCGCGCTAAAAAAGTGATTGAATACGCCATTGAGGAGGCCAGATCGCTTAACCATAATTATGTCGGAACCGAGCATATCCTGCTTGGACTTTTACGAGAGACTGAAGGGATTGCCGCACAGGTACTGATGAATCTCGGACTAAAGCTTGAGGATGTCAGGCAGGAAGTGCTTAACCTGCTTGGAGCCGGTGTTGATGATATTCCATCGGGTCTTGGTATGAAAATGGACCAGACAGGCAAAAATCGGGCAAAGGGCGGCAAGAGTAAAACGCCGGCACTGGACAGCTTCGGGCGCGACCTCACGCAATTGGCCACTGACGGTGAGCTTGATCCTGTTATTGGGCGTCAGCGTGAAATTGAGCGGGTTATCCAGATATTATGTCGTCGGACGAAGAATAATCCTGTTCTTCTGGGCGAAGCCGGCGTTGGAAAGACGGCGATAGTTGAGGGGCTCAGCCAAAGGATCGTGGCGAAGCAGGTGCCCGAGATTCTCAAAAACAAGCGAGTGGTTGTGCTTGATCTGGCGATGATGGTTGCCGGAACTAAATATCGCGGACAGTTCGAAGAACGCATAAAGGCTGTGATAAACGAGGTTAAGCGTGCAAAAAATGTTATGCTTTTTATTGATGAACTTCACACCCTGGTCGGCGCAGGCGGCGCAGAGGGTGCTATCGATGCTTCTAATGTACTCAAGCCGGCTCTTGCTCGCGGGGAGGTTCAATGTATAGGCGCCACTACGCTCGATGAATTTAGAAAGCATATCGAAAAAGACGGCGCATTGGAACGTCGATTCCAGACGGTAGTTGTTGAACCGCCTTCAAAAGATGAAGCTCTTGATATCCTGCGTGGTTTGCAGGATCGCTACGAAGCCCATCACCGTGTTCGAATTACTGATGAAGCGCTTTTCCAGGCCATTGAGCTTTCGACGCGATATATTACAGGACGGTGTTTGCCCGACAAGGCTATTGATGTGGTTGATGAGGCAGGTGCTCGCGTGAGGATTAAAAATCTGACTCCTCCGCCGGACCTTACTGAGATAGAGGAGCAGATAGAAAAGCTACAACGGGAAAAGGATGAGGCGGTTCGCAATGCCGACTATGAGCGTGCGGCGTCTTTGCGTGATGAGGCGCAGAAGCTGATTGACGAAAAGAACCATCTCCATAAGCAATGGTACGAGAAGAACAAGGAAACTACAGGCGTGGTTGATAATGAGGTGGTCGCCGAGGTTGTAAGTACTATGACCGGCGTTCCACTGACTCGACTCGAAAAACGCGAAGCCCAGCGCCTCCTGGAACTTGAAAATGAGCTTCACAAGCGCGTAGTTTCCCAGGATGAGGCTGTGCACGCTATTGCCAAGGCTGTCCGCAGAAGTCGCAGCGGTTTGAAGGACCCGAACAGACCCATGGGCAGTTTCGTTTTTCTGGGCCCAAGCGGCGTCGGTAAAACACTGCTTGCCAAGAGCCTTGCGGAGTTTCTCTTCGGTGATGAAAACGCGCTGATCCAGCTTGATATGAGCGAGTATATGGAAAAGCACAATGTCAGCAGGCTCGTCGGAGCTCCTCCCGGATATGTGGGCTATGAAGAAGGCGGCCAGTTGACAGAGCGTATCCGAAGGAGGCCGTATTCGGTATTGTTGCTCGATGAGATTGAAAAGGCGCACCCGGATGTCTATAATATGCTGTTGCAGATTATGGATGAGGGGCGGCTTACTGACGGCTTCGGCAGAAATGTGGACTTCAAGAATGTCATAATTATTATGACAAGTAATGTCGGAGCTGATCTTATCAAGAATCAGAGCGGTTTCGGATTCGGCAAGAAAACGCCCGAAGCCAATTACGATAAGATGAAAGATATGCTGATGAAAGAGATAGAGCGCCACTTCAGGCCCGAGTTCCTGAATAGGCTTGATGACACTATTGTATTCCAGTCACTTACTCGCGAGGACCTCCAGACTATAGTGGATTATGAGCTCAATAAGGTATTCAAGCGGCTGACAGAACATGGCTTGCAACTTGAATTGACCGATGGGGCTAAAGAGTTCCTGATTGATAAAGGGTATAATCCCGAATTTGGCGCCAGGCCTCTACGCAGAGCCATTGAGCACTATATTGAGGATCCTCTTTCGGAGTCAATGCTTCGGGGCGAGTTCCAGGACAAAAACCTTATCCGCGTTGAAGTTCAGGACGAAGAACACCTGAAGTTCGAAGGCAGTAAAGCGGAAAAGGAGCCTAAAAAACCCAAAGCCGGCGTTGCCGAGGAATAGTGAGTAATAACTTAACAGTGGAAAATAAAGATCATCAAGCAAATAGCCGCCGAAGTAAAACTGGCGGCTATTTTTCTGCTATTACCAGCATTTCAAAGTTTTCGGTTGAGAGGTTGTCGTTTCTACTGAAAGCTCCCAGCTTTGCCCCAAAGATATCAACTGTGGAAAAATTCAGTGACTTTAACAGCCAGCTTAACGATTTTTTTATAACCCCAGCCCAGGCGTTTGAGGTTATTGGAGATTGTCTGTAAGCTGCAACTGACTCTGCCAGAAAAATGCTCCTTAATTTCAGCAAGAGTTATATCACATCGGCTTTCAACAAGTTCATCGAGTTCTTTAAGCATATTGCCAACAGAAACCGGCTTTTGGGCACAATTTCATTGATAAGAGACTATATTCAAGCACAAACTCACGTCTGCTGCAAGCGCATAAAAAAAGCCCCGTGGTTTAACCCACAGGGCTTTTTCATATCAAGAAACAGTTGAGCGAGTCTTTAGCGAAAATGCCTGACTAAATAAACTCTATCCTTTAGAAAGGAGGTGATCCAGCCGCAGGTTCCCCTACGGCTACCTTGTTACGACTTAGTGCCAGTCATCAGGCGTACCTTCGGCGTGCGCCCCCAGGCGAACCTGGTTAGCCACACGACTTCGGGCACCCCCAACTTCCATCACTTGACGGGCGGTGTGTACAAGGCTCAGGAACACATTCACCGCGTCATTGCTGATACGCGATTACTAGCGATTCCACCTTCATGCAGGCGAGTTGACAGCCTGCAATCCGTACTGGGACGACCTTTGTGAGATTTGCTCGACCTCACGGTTTCGCTTCCCTCTGTGGTCGCCATTGTAGCACGTGTGAAGCCCTGGGCATAAAGGCCATGATGACTTGACGTCGTCCCCACCTTCCTCCGGTTTAACACCGGCAGTCTCGTTAGAGTCCCCGCCATTACACGCTGGTAACTAACGATAGGGGTTTCGCTCGTTGAGGGACTTAACCCAACATCTCACGACACGAGCTGACGACAGCCATGCAGCACCTGTGCAAGTTTCACCCCGAAGGGCAGCTTACTTCTGTTTCCAGAAGGGCATCCAAGCATGTCAAACCCAGGTAAGGTTCTGCGCGTTGCTTCGAATTAATCCACATGCTCCACCGCTTGTGTGAGCCCCCGTCAATTCCTTTGAGTTTTAGCCTTGCGGCCGTAGTCCCCAGGCGGTCTACTTAACGCTTTTGCTTCGACCGTGACAGTGTCAGAACTCCCACAGTCTAGTAGACATCGTTTACGGCGTGGACTACCGGGGTATCTAATCCCGTTTGCTCCCCACGCTTTCGTACCTCAGCGTCAGAACAGGCCCAGTGCATCGCTTTCGCCACCGGCGTTCCTCTTGATATCTACGCATTCCACCGCTCCACCAAGAGTTCCATGCACCCCTACCTGCCTCAAGAAATGTAGTTCGCCGAGCAATTCCTCAGTTAAGCTGAGGGCTTTCACCCGACGCTTACATTTCCGCCTGCGTACCCTTTAAGCCCAGTGATACCGAGCAACGCTAGCCACCTTCGTCTTACCGCGGCTGCTGGCACGAAGTTAGCCGTGACTTCCTCTGGGTTAGATCAATCCGCCGAAACGGACTTTCTTACCCCTGACAGCGGTTTACACCCCGAAGGGCTTCATCCCGCACGCGGCGTCGCTCCATCAGGCTTTCGCCCATTGTGGAAGATTCGTTACTGCAGCCCCCCGTGGGGGTCCGGGCAGTGTCTCAGTCCCGATGTGGCGGGCCAACCTCTCAGTCCCGCTACCCGTCTTAGCCTTGGTGAGCCATTACCTCACCAACAAGCTGATAGGAGGCAGGCCGCTCCTGCGCCAGTAACCCTTTGATCAACAGCCTTTCGACTGATGACATTATTCGGTATTATCGTTCCTTTCGGAGCGCTATCCCGAAGCACAGGGCACGTTACCTACCTGTTACTCACCCGTTCGCCACTAGACTTATAATCGAAATCATAAGCCACGTTCGACTTGCATGTCTTAACCACGCCGCCAGCGTTCGCTCTGAGCCAGGATCAAACCCTTCAAGTTGAATCGTCGATTACCGATTTCTCGGTAAACTCCGAAAAGTTGCCGACACGCCGATAAAAGGCTTGTCGGACTTTGAAAGGTTTTGGAAAAAATGGCTCTATCACAGCTCGTCACTGATTTGCTGTGACGGCCGCACTTTCGCTAAAAGAATATTATTAAGGCTCAACTGTTCACTTGTAAAAGAGCTTTTCGACCTGAACGACAACAACGCCGCCTTGCCGACAAAAACCACATTGTACCTTTTTGAAAAGCTTCGTCAACAGGTAAATACAATTTTTTTTAATTTTATGAAAATAAATTGATTGAATCGTTCCGGGCATAGTAGCCCACGCCATCTCGCACCTTTGATTTACGCCGATCTCGGCCAAAGGTTCGAGCGGGGTATATTAACTCTATAAAAAATTATTGCAACACAAAAAACTGATTTTTTGCATAAAATTATTATTTCATTATAATCAGCCTGTTTTCCGGCATAGACTGTAACATAGTCAGGGAGTTTCAAATGGTAAAAACCAGCAGGTTGAGCATAAAAACAAAAGGTAACTGCGATATCATCAACATCACTGAGCATATCGAGCAAGCTGTCGAACAAGCGGGGGTTTCCGATGGTATAGTTTCCGTTTTCAATGTCGGTTCAACCGCCGGAATAACTACTACAGAATATGAGCCAGGCCTCGTTCAAACCGACTTGGAGGCCGCTTTCGAGAAAATAGCACCGCAAATGGGCAGCTATGAACACGAAAAAACCTGGCACGACGACAACGGCCATTCACATGTGAGGGCGTCCTTGCTTGGCCCCTCTATCACCGTGCCAATTATAGAAGGAAGTCTTACACTCGGCACATGGCAGCAGATAATACTAATAGATTTCGATACCCGAGGCCGAAACAGAACCGTTATTTGCCAGATTGTCGGCGAATAAATTTTTCTGAAAGTTCTCGTTGTTTTTAACGCCTTGACCTAAATCGGTTTATTTTATAATATATTTGTTTGGATAATTTTATTTCCTGTCTTTTTGAGCGAAAACGATAATGAGTATCGGCTGGCGGTCAATTACAATTCTTTTTGCGGCAATATCTTTTATAGCCTTACTGGGTGGTTGCGGCAGCCAGGACAGGCCTGAAACAAGCCCATCCGAGGACATGGGCGCTGACGGTCTCGGCAGAACTATAGGTTCATTAACTGAGGTTTTATCGTTCGAAACCATACCGGTAGAAGGCTACGGCATAGTAACCGGTCTGCATGGAAAGGGCTGTTCTGAGACACCGGCTGAACTGCGAAGATATTTTCATCAGTATATCCTTGGTCGATTGCCTCGAGGGCAACACAATGTAAGCGATTTGCTTAACAGTAAGGATACCGCTGTTGTTCGCATCCGAGGCCGCATACCACCACAGGCTACTCGTGGACAGAGCTTTGACATCACCGTAAGCACCCTGAGCAACTCACAAGCAACATCGATTCAGGGCGGCTGGCTTCTCGAAGCGGAGCTTACAGCCGAAGGAACATTGGGAAGAACATTGGGCGGAGGCGGTCCGGTGCTGGCAAGAGCCAAAGGACCAGTCTATATAGACCAAACCGAAGCCATGAATGCGGAACTGACAAGGGGGCATATACTGGGCGGTGGAAGTTCCGCTCGAGAATTTAATGCGAGAATTTCTCTGGTTCAGCCGGATTTCCGCACCTCGGCTATGATAAGAAACCGAATAAACGAACGATTCGGAAGTGAAACCGCTTCGGCATTGTCAGCTAATCTGCTTGAAATCAGCACACCGCCGCGATATCACAATAGAAAAGAACGCTTCATATCACTTATAAGGGCGATGTATCTTACCGAATCGGAGGAGCTAATAGACCGAAGAATAGAACATCATACAGCCAAGCTCGGGTCGGAGAGTTCAAAATATCAGCATGAACTGGCGCTGGAGGCTATAGGCACACAGAGCCTGGAAGAACTGGGAAAACTTCTTGACTCATCTAATAAAGAGGTAAGGTTCTCGGCAGCAAGGGCAATGCTGTACCTTGGAGATGATGATGCACTGGAAGTATTAAAACAATTGGCGATAGATAAACAATCACCCTATAGAGTAGAATCTCTGCAAGTAATCCGAAATGGGGCCAGGCGGAATGACGCTATTAATGTCTGCCGAGAGCTGCTGGAAGAGGAGGATTTTCAGGTCCGGCTCCAAGCCTATAAGCTACTGGTCGAGGTGGACGATACGCTCATAAACCAGAGGCGCATCGGAGGCATTCATATTGATATAATAAACGAATCCGGTGAAAAAGCCATCTATGCCTCAAGAAGCGGTGAACAGAGAATAGCTATCTTTTCTGCGCCAATTGAGTGCAAAGAGGAGGTTTTCATCCGTACAGAGGACGGCGACCTGACAATCAACGCCACCGCCGGTGACGAGGATGTATGGCTCATTCGTGAACACCCACGCAGAACAGGCCCCGCCGCGAGACTCCGCAGTTCACGAGATATTACTGATATAATCGAAACTCTCGCCGCCAGAGCGGTTACCGAATCCGCCCATCAACGCTCGGGGCTTAATGTTTCATATGGCCACCTCGTTGAACTTCTGAGCTTGATGGCTGAAAAAGGCGCCATAGACGCCCGCTTCGAATTAAGCCCGCTGCCATAGGCGCCCAAAACCATATAGCCCTTAGAGAATTTCAAGTTTTAACATCCGCATGGCCGCAAGATTTAAACCACCCTTTCGCGCCCTGCGGTGCCATATGCTCCAACGCTTGGGCAATGGCTGTTATTAACTGCGATTCAGCTCTAGCCCTTAAACAAGCGAACTGTGGCTTAAGAAATTGACCTTAAATGTGTAAAAGTACTCGAAATAACCCCTTATATGCGTTATGATGCACTTTTG
>Ga0207421_10004415_pt1 | contig 16177 bp, 20 predicted proteins | sample SodLakKL_010_SED_4_FD_187542 | JGI IMG/M metagenome (GOLD analysis project Ga0207421, IMG submission 187542) | Alkaline sediment microbial communities from Lake Tanatar, Kulunda Steppe, Russia - 8KL_010_SED (SPAdes) (version 2) | ecosystem: Environmental > Aquatic > Non-marine Saline and... | reverse complement strand
TTGCTGCCTGTCTGGGTGAGTAATATCCGCCAGTAAGCAGATAAAAATTGACAGGTAGGGTAGGATTTAAATACGACGACATATCCCGTTATATGCTGTGGGGACAAACCGGCAGGAATAATAAGTCTGCTAACACTTTTCGTCCGTAGTAGCCGATGTGTGGTGCTCCGCAATTCCGAAGAGACCTCTCGTTCACTGAGTCGCTAGGTTGGACATCATCCCGACGATGGTTGCCAATTGTTCGCCCGTGGCTGTTGCACTTTCATCGTTGATGAGATGATAGACGGGGGCGTTACTCTGCAGTGAGTACGAGAAGGCGGCCGCGCTCTGCAGTTGTTTGTGGAACGGGATTGATGAGCTAAATTGTTCGTATGACCGCCGACTTTGTTCGCGCCGTTCGCGGATTTGTTCTGGCGGTGCGTCAACGACGACAAACGCTGCAGGGACAATCTCTGCAAGGCTCTCGGGCCCCATTCCCGGGAGATAGCCGAGGGGTGTCTCGACGACCAGATGCGTGTTGATGAGCAGCGGTCCGTTGGCAGATTCACGCGCGATATACTCCCCCGCTCGTCGTTGGAGAGCACGCTGGTCTCTGAATCGAAGTCGGGCTAGCTCGTCTCGACTAGTGGCTAACCCTCGCTCAAGTGCTTCCTCCAGCATTACGTCGCCCACATTAATGAGCGTGTACTCATCGCCTAGCTCCCGCCGCGCGTTTTCACACACTTTCGTCGCGCCGACGCCGGGGACACCGCTTACGATGACGTTGACACTCATCACAAGGACACCTCCTCGATATCGATTGCAGTGTTGGAGCCACGGTCATCATAAAACCGCCGTCCAACGTACTCGCTCCCCATTAAGCCAATCAGCGTATCGTACAACTCCTCGGCCGAATCGAACGACTCGACATCAGCCCGTCCAAGTACTTCACTCACCGTCTCTGGGTCGTCTGTCGGTCCGTCTATCTCAACATCCCCGAGCGTATCAAGCACCTGCTCGCGCTTGATTGGGAATGTGAATTCGCTCACGAATCTGTCTCTGGCGTTTGAGAGTCTCATAACTTCTTGTATCTCTGACTAGGGTGGTTATCGATGAAATCGACAGCAGCTGTCTGCTGTAACGTTTGGTAGTCGTTTCTCCGGCTCTGTGCCACTGGCACTGTCTATTATTTATCTATAATGATTAATAGTCGTATCGGTAGTGATTCTCACTCAAGGACTCTGGTAGAGATACTGCTCAACACGTTCGTTTCTCGCAGAACATGGGCCCGGGCGGATTTGAACCACCGCATACCCGGTTATGAGCCGGGGGCTCTAACCAGACTGAGCTACAGGCCCGCTGTCTATGCCTCTTTCAGCATTCGACTAAACTCTGTCGACAGCGAGCCGAAAAACCGCTCGTAGCGCCTACAGGAACGACTCGATAGCGTCGGCAACCTCTTCCGGCGTGTCACCGACCGGAACGCCCGCGGCTTCGAGTGCGTTTATTTTGCTCTCTGCGGTTCCGGTACCGGACCCGGAGACGATTGCGCCAGCGTGGCCCATTCGTTTGCCTGGTGGTGCCGTTCGGCCGGCGATAAAGCCAGCAACTGGCGTGTCGACGTGCTCATCGATATATGCAGCAGCCTGCTCTTCGTCTTCGCCACCGATTTCTCCACACATTACGATAGCGTCCGTTTCGGGGTCGTTCTCGAAGAGTTCGAGCGCATCGATAAATCCGGTCCCGATAATCGGGTCGCCGCCGATACCGATTGCGGTGGACTGGCCGAGTCCGCGCTCGGTGAGGTTGTCCACAACCTGGTAGGTCAAGGTTCCGGAGCGGGAAACGAGGCCGACGTTCCCCTCGCTGAAGATGTTCCCGGGGAGAATTCCGAGTTTGGCTTCGCCCGGCGTGATGAGGCCTGGACAGTTTGGACCGACAAGATAGCTATCGGTCTCCTGCAGCGTTCGGTAGACACGACTGACATCCTGTGTCGGAATACCTTCCGTAATGGCGACGACGAGGTCGACACCGGAATCGAGTGCTTCGAAGAGTGCATCACCAGCGAATGCGGGTGGCACGAACACGACGGATGCGTTCGCGTCTTCCTCCTCGACAGCGCGTTCGACGGTATCGTAGACAGGGACGCCGTTGACTTCCTGGCCGCCTTTGCCTGGCACTGCACCAGCAACGACGTTGGTTCCGTACTCAAGCATCTGACCGGTGTGGAACTTCCCTTCGCCGCCGGTGATACCTTGCACGACGACGCGGGTGTCCTCATCAACAAGGACGCTCATGCGGACCACCTCGTGGTGCGAATGAGGTTGTCAGTCGCAGCCGAGCGAGCCATGCGAGCGAGCGATCGTCTGACAGAACTCATTGTTCCACCTCTTCGGCAGCCTTGACAGCCGCCTGTACGGCTTCTTCGAGTGTCGCTTCAACCTGGACGAGGTCTGTGTTGAGAATCTCCATGCCTTCCTCTGCGTTCGTTCCAGCGAGTCTGACGATAACGTCTTTTGGAATCTCGTCAAACTGTTCAAGTGCTTCGTTGATTCCTTTCGCGACTTCGTCACCACGGGTGATACCGCCGAAGATGTTGAAGACCACACTATCGACGTTTTCGTCGGAAAAGACCATATCGAGTGCGTTTGCAACGCGTTCGGCCTTTGCTCCGCCACCGATATCGAGGAAGTTTGCGGGTTTACCACCGTAATAATCGACGAGATCGAGCGTCGTCATCACGAGTCCGGCACCGTTGCCGATAATCCCGACGTTCCCTTCCAGGCGGACGTAATCGAAGCCATACTCGTTGGCTTTGGCTTCAAGTTCGTCACCGGCTGCTTCGTCTTCCATCTCAGCAAGTTCTGGCTGGCGGAACAGTGCGTCGCTATCGACGTTAAAGACGGCGTCTGCAGCGACCACGTCACCGTCGCTGGTGACCATCAGGGGGTTGATTTCGATATCGCTCCCGTCGCGTTCCTCCCAGAGGTCATAGAGCGTCGTGAGCACGGACGCAACGTCGCCAGCAACTTCCTTGTCGATGCCGGCGTTGTAGACGGCCTTCCGGGCCTGGAACGAGTGCATTCCGAACGCGGGGTCGATATGTTCGCGGGCGATTGCCTCGGGTTCCTCCTCGGCAACCTCCTCAATGTTGACACCACCTCGCTCCGAGACCATGGCAACCGGACGGCCAGCACCACGGTCCATCGTGACGCCAACATAGAGTTCGTCAGTGAAGTCGACGGCGGCCTCAACGAGAACGCGGTCGACATGGAATCCTTTGAGGTCCATCCCGAGAATTGCATCTGCGGCCTCGCGGGCCTCCTCTTCGTCATCGACAAGCTTGATACCGCCTGCCTTGCCACGTCCGCCGACGTGTACCTGTGCCTTGATGGCGACCGGATAACCGATATCGTTGGCCGCCTCAACTGCCTCGTCAACGTCCCACGCAATCTCCGAGTCCGGCGTTGGGATACCGGAATCTGCGAAGACGCCTTTGGCTTGATATTCGTGAAGTCGCATACTACTCCTGTTGTACTTTTCTCGTCCATGGGATAGAATTACCGAAAACGATTGATGCGTTCATGGTTGCTGACATGCCCGGATATCGACTCGTTTTATTCAGCTATGTTCTTCTGTTTGTATTATCGTACAAACAATATAACAGCAAAATTTGGTAAAATTTTCCGATAGTAAGAAATATTTATATAATCCGGATATGATGGTAGCGTTGATGGCAGCTAACCGAACAACTGGAATTACATTGTGTAGTATCGCAGCTATCCCACTCGGCCTCTGGTCGTTGCTCATCGGGGGTCTCTTTACGCTTCTCGGTGGCGTTACTGGAATTGAGGCAACGCTTCTCGGGTTGGTTTCGATGGGTGTCGGCGTCGCCCTTATAGCCGCTTCATACGGCATCTTTGCCATGGAAGACTGGGGGCTGAAACTTGGTCTCGTCGGGTTTGGAATCGATGCGCTCCGACGAGTCGTTACGCTTGCAACTGATGGGGCAACGTTCTTCGCAGTCAGCGCAATTTTCACGCTGATTGCAATCGGATGCTTTGTCGTTTTGCTCCAGAACAAAGACAGCTTTGAGGGCACAGCAGGCGCAAGTACCGGGTCCCCAGTCTAGGTTCAGGAATTAACGCCTGAGTACGGTTTCAACCTCTCAGCTTACTGTCTTAATTGACTACCAGACAATTAGCTATACTATTTTATTTATCACTATCTGAGTCCATCCACTCGTATAAAAACACAGTTAAATTGATATCACGCTGTTTCGAGGCGGTCGTGAAGTTTTTCGACTGCGAACAGGTAATTTAGGTATGGACGAAATAGCATCGCTTGCGGGGGAGCTGGCGACAGCCGACCATGTCGTTGCACTCACTGGTGCTGGTGTGAGTACTGCGTCAGGGATTCCAGATTTTCGGAGCGAGGGCGGCATCTGGGACCAGTTCGACCCGGGTGAGTTTCGCTACAGCCGGTTTCAATCCGACCCGGCCGGGTTTTGGGAGCTTCGTGCAGAGATGCACGAAGCTGTGTATGGAGGGGATATCGCACCAAATGCCGCACACAAGGCACTGGCAACGATGGAAGCAAATGGGTTTCTCGATGCTGTCATCACGCAGAATATCGATGGGCTACACCACGAGGCTGGCTCCGAGTCGGTCGTTGAACTTCACGGAAACGGCCAGCGTGTCGTCTGTCAAGGGTGTGGCCGTCGACAGTCAATGGCCGCTGTTCGGGAGCGCATCGACGCGGGCGAACTCCCTCCGCTCTGTGAATCTTGTGAGGGCGTGTTGAAACCGGATGTTGTGCTCTTTGGCGAACCGCTTCCCCAGGCACCACTTCAACAGGCCCAACAGCACGCGCGGGAGGCCGATGTCTTTCTCGCAATCGGGTCATCTCTTTCAGTTCAGCCTGCTGCGTCACTCCCGAGTGCAGCACAGCGCTCCGGCGGCACGCTTGCGATTTTCAACCTCGAATCGACGACCCTCTCATCAGGCGCTACGTATGATATCCGCGCTGACGTGACCGAGACGCTTCCTGCACTCGTTGAGACGCTGTGAGTTGGAATACGTTCTTATTACTCAACCCACACCGTCTTCTTGTTGACAAACTCCCGAATACCCTCACCGGCTAACTCTCTCCCATAGCCTGACTCTTTGATGCCACCGAACGGAACTCGTGGGTCTGATTTGACGAGTTGGTTGATATAGACGCAGCCAGCATCTATCTGCCGGGCAACCTCTTTTCCTCGGTCTCTGTTTTCAGTCCAGATACTTGCACCGAGGCCAAATTGCGTATCGTTTGCCAACTCGATTGCTTCCTGCTCGCTCTCGACAGTAAAGAGGGAAGCAACTGGCCCAAACAACTCTTCGCTTGCTGCCGGTGAATCTGCGGGAATGTCGGTCAACACTGTCGGCGGGTAAAACGCGCCGTCTCTGTCAAGTGGTTCGCCGCCAGTAAGCACGGTTGCCCCGGCGTCGATGGTTGCTTTCACCTGTCTATCGAGCGTCTCGACGGCTTCCGGTGCGGACTGTGGGCCGATATCCGCCTCACGCTCCATCGGGTCACCAACCGTGTATGATTCCACTTCGGCGACGAACTGGTCACTGAATTCATCGGCAATTTCCTCGTGGAGAATAAACCGTTTGGCGGCGATACAGGACTGACCGTTGTTGAGCAGCCGTGCCCACGCTCCTGTCTCGACTGCAGCCTCGATAGCTGCATCTTCCAGTACGATAAACGGGTCGCTCCCGCCGAGTTCGAGGACGCTTGGCTTGAGTTCGGCTCCTGCGGTTCCAGCGACCGCTCTGCCTGCGGGACCGCTTCCGGTGAGAGTCGCTGCGACAACACGGTCGTCGGCCACCACGTTATCTACCCGGTCGGCAGAGAGCAACAGCGTCTGAAACGCACCCTCCGGAAATCCTGCTTCTTCGAACACGTCAGCGACTGCACGCGCACTTCCCGGGACGTTTGAGGCGTGTTTGAGCAGGCCGACATTTCCTGCAGCGAGTGCGGGTGCAGCGAACCGGAACACCTGCCAGAAGGGGAAATTCCACGGCATCACTGCAAGGACTGGGCCGAGCGGTTCGTACACCGTTTCGACGGCTGTTCCCGGCGGGCTTGGATGAGCTGTCGAATTGAGATATCGCCGGGCATGTTCCGCGTAATGTTCACAGACCCACGCACATTTTTCAATCTCCCCTTCGGACTGGGCAAGTGGTTTGCCCATCTCCCGGGTCATCAGGGCTGCATACCGTTGTTTGTTCTCTCGAAGGGTTTCTGCAGCGGCTACTAACAACTCTTCTCGCTCGCGAAGTGGTCGAGAGTTCCAGGAATCAAAGGTCTCCGTTGCAGTCGTCAGTACCTGCTCCACCTCTTTTTTCGTCGCCATTTCGTATGATGCAAGCTCCTCACCAGTCGCCGGGTTGGTGGGAGTCAACGTGGTGGTATCCATAGCAGTTGCGTTCCAGCGGAATACTGATGAATCTAGGCCTCCCCCGGTAACTGGATTCTGCTCAACCGACACCTAAGAGTGGGTCCATCCCATTGACAGGCGTATGACCGAGCAGACGCTACACGAGCTTCTCACAGCAGTTGCTATTGGGGAACTCACACCCACAGAAGCTGAGGCGGAACTGGCGGGATACGTCACGGATGATGCTGGCAGGTTCGATGCCGCTCGCGAGCAACGCAGTGGCGTTCCGGAAGCGGTGCTTGCAACCGGAAAGACGGCGGCTGAAGTGACGGCGCTTGCAACAACGAGTCTTGAGACGACCGGTCGGGCAATCGTCACACGGGTCGATGCTACCCAACGGGAAATACTCCTTGAACAGCTCTCAGCGGAGTTTCCGGAGGCAACGCTCTTCCCAGATGAGTCAACGACACCATACGAGCGCGCGTCGACGGTCGTCGCACACGGGTCGACCTTCGAACGACCGTCGCTTGCGGCCCGTATTGGCGTCGTGACCGCTGGAACGTCGGATGCTGTACCTGCTGGAGAGGCGGAGATAATTGCTCAAGAGGTGGGCACGACAGTGACGCGTTTCGATGATATCGGTGTCGCCTCCCTCACCCGAACGCTTGACCAACTCCCCAAACTCCGGGAGCAGGATGTGCTCGTCGTTGCCGCCGGTCGGGAAGGAGCGTTGCCGACCGTCGTGGCAGGGCTTGTTGACGTTCCTGTCATTGGTCTCCCGGTGTCGACTGGCTATGGCCACGGTGGTCAGGGTGAGGCTGCCCTTTCCGGGATGCTCCAGTCGTGTACTGCTCTCAGCGTCGTCAATATCGATGCCGGGTTTACGGCTGGCGTTCAGGCTGGACTGATTGCCCGGCAACTGGACCAAGCCAGAAACTCGACGCTTGAACCACAAACAAGTGAATAGTTGTCTGACACTTGTCGGACGAAATCCCCCGTTATCTGCCGGTTTATCCGTCTTGCTTTCGGAGTATTTTTATATTCTTGCTATATATTATCACACATGGCGTCGAACACGGTTGTCCCAGCCGCGGTGGAAGCGGATACGGAAGTGATGGCTGCAGTCGAGGATGGGCCTGTAGACCAGTTCATTCTCGCTGACGTGACTACGGACGAAGCCTATCTGACAATGTCACTCGCTGATGCTGCTTCGCTTCCCGAGTGGCGGTAAAAAACAACCGTTTCTTAGAATACTCCCGTCAGTCCTATCGCTTCAACGAGTGTCAGCCCACTCGCCAGTGCGCCGATGAGATAGCCCCCGATAGCGCCGCCATTCAGCAACGGTAATCCGGCGTGTGCACGGCCTTTACTGACCAACCAGAGCAACCCGGCGAGGCCAGCCATTGTTCCAACCATTGCGGTCAGTGCCGGGAGATTTGCGGAGAGTCCAAGCAACTCGATAGTTGGTGCATCGACGAAAAACGCTGCACTCGCGACGAGGATTGTTGGGATAATTGCATCACCAAGTCCGATAAACATCGCATCTCTGCCTGATAGCTGGTCTTTGACCGCTGTTTGTTGCTCTTCGTTGAGTTGCTCGAACGCCTCGCTATCAAGTCCTGAAAGCGCTGATTCATCGAGCGCTGTAATTTCCTCTGGCGACAACGCGGCCACTTCTTCGGGCGAGAGTGCGTCTGTTTCCTCGTCTCCCTCCGCAGGGTCCTCGGTTGGGTCCGGTGGCTCTGCATCGATAAACGAATACGATAGCGACAGCGGGACAACGAGTACTACCGGGACGCGCATGTTCATCATTCCGGAGGCGAGCGTAAGCATGTGCTTCGTGCGGTAGACGCTGATTGCATCGTAAATTGCGAGTCCGACGAGCAACACCAGCACGGGAAAGATACCCAGGTTGATACCGAACAGCCCTGCTGCGCCAATGCCCATCACAATCCCTGCCGCGTCGATGACATACCACTCCGGATAGGCATAGAGTGCCGCACCAAGGGCTAGTGCCGCAAGCAGAGGAACCACTGCGAAACTTCCCCCAGCGACCTCAACAGTGAGTACCGAGGGCGCAAGCGCTTCGAAAACGAACCATGCGATATACGCGCCAGCGAAGATGATAACAAGCCGTATCGGCGACGCGCCACCGTATTTGAAGACGGCGAGCATGATTGCGGTGACGACCAGAATGGCACCGATATAGAGCAGGCTGAGCGAGGCATCGCCACCATCTTCGGTGACCTGATGACCCTGTTGTTGAAACGGTTCAACCAGGGCAAGCGCACCGACCTGAACGAGCAGAAAGATGACCCCAATACCCACGCTGGCAAGCAGTGTTCGCTGGCGGGTGTCCATGCCTTGACCTTGAGCGGTTCCGTTTTTACAATTGCGTTCTGGTTTGCTTCGCAGTCCTTACCGTGCATACAGTACGCTCCCGACCAGTTGCGGAAGCGACCTGTCCGCTGGTGTCACAGCGAGATAGGGCCGTTCGACCGGCCCGAATACATCCACAATACGACCGATTTCATCGAGTTGCTCATCGACTACTGCGGTTCCAATCTCCGGAAACTCCTCATTCTCAGCGCGAACGATAGCAAGTCCCTGTGCGATACGGACGACTGTCCCTGCGCGTTTCATGTTCGGATGGCACCGAGATATGCACCGGTCGCCTGTATGAGGTCGCTTTTGCTCGCATCGTCCGCGTCCTTGACAAGGACGCGTCCACGTGTTTCGTACTCGCGGGGATAGCGTTTGTCGCGTTCGATGACGGCATCGTACCCGACCTGTTGGACGGCCTGTGCAATCTCATCGACCGTTGGCTCCTCGACAGCGAGGTCTGACGGGACGCGCCGCCCCTCCGAGCGCGTCAGCGAGGCGTCGAGATACGCCGGCCAGATGACGTTTTCTACCATACAGGCTACTCTGTCGTGACACCCTAACCGTTTTTTGGTGTGTCATCACGAACAATCACCATGACCGACGAGTTCTCCGACGATGAGAGACCGCCAACCGACCCACCGACAATTACCTGCTCACAGTGTCAGCAGACATGGACGGTCGAATATGAACTTGAGGAACTCCACGCTGGCAACAGCGCGCTTGAGCAGTTTGCGATGGACCATCAGCGCCATACTGGACACTTTCCCGACGAAGTGACGCCGTTCGTTGTCGATTGTACCCAGTGTCCCGCAACCGAACAGTATCTTACACGCCGACCAGCAGAACGATTCGCGGAGACGCACGCCCGACACACTGGGCATACGGTCGAACTCAGTGGGAACGAAAAACAGACAACGATTTCGGCTTCAGATGTTCGGTAACAGTCGTTTGATACCGTCCTTTCCGGCCTACTGATAGCCCTCGACAAGACTCTCGACATATTTAGCAACCACGTCAACCTCTAGATGGACGGGGTCACCGATATCTTTCTCCGAAAGCGTCGTCACCTCGTAGGTCTCGGGGATGATTGCGACGGCGAACTCCTCGTCAGCGAGGTCCGCGACGGTGAGACTGATGCCATCGATGGCGATTGAACCCTTTTCAACCACGTACTGACCCATATCTTCCGGGAGCGAAAAGTAAAATCGCCAGTCTTCGCCAACCTCCTCAATGCCCGAGACGGTTGCCGTTCCGTCAACGTGGCCCTGTACGAAGTGGCCGTCGAGGCGTCCATCGGCAGGGAGTGCCCGTTCGAGATTGACCGCATCACCGACCGCCAGTTCTCCGAGGTACGTTCGGTCGACCGTTTCGCTTGCCAGAAAGACGTCAAACCACTCTTTTCCGTACTCTTCGACGGTCAGACAGGCACCGCTGACGCTGATACTCTGTCCGCGTGTCAACCCGTCAAAGGTCGTGTCGATACGCAGTCGCGTTCCATCCGCTTTCTCTTCGATAGCGCGTATCTCGCCGACTTCCTCGACGATTCCGGTAAACATACACGACTGTTCGTCTGCAGGTGAGAAAGGGCTTCGCTCTCACTCTGTCGTCATCGCCAGCACGTCGTCGAAAAAGTCAAGCGAGTCGTTCGGACCGGGATTCGCTTCAGGGTGGTACTGACGGGTGATGATGTTCAGGTCGTCGTTATCGAGTCCTTCAGGCGTGTCGTCGTTGACGTTCACCTGTGTAACTTCCAGTTTGTCGCCGGGGTCGGCGACGGTGTAACCGTGGTTTTGTGTCGTCATCACAACGCGGTCGGTCCGGAGGTCACGAACTGGCTGGTTGACGCCGCGGTGACCGAACTCCATTTTCTCGGTTCGGCCGCCGAGCGCGTTTGCAACGACTTGCTGGCCGAGACAGATACCAGCGAGCGGGACCTCGCCGACATACGTTTCGACGATTTCACCCGCTTCCTCGAAGTTCTCCGGGTCGCCTGGCCCGTTCGAGACGAAAAGCAGGTCCGGGTCGACTGCTTCGACATCCGCTTCGCTCGCGTCGTAGGGGAGCACGTGGACGACGGCATCGCGTTCGATGAGCGAGTCGATAATTGACCCTTTCGCCCCACAATCGAGGAGCGCGACACGCGCCCCGTCGCCGTCTTCGTTGTGGACGACTGGTTCGGTGACCGAGACCTGACTGCCGATGTCGGTATGTTCGGACATGTGTTTGCACTCTGCAAGCTCAGCCAGTGCATCCTCGGGTGTGACATCCTCGCCCGCAGCAATCCCACATTTCATCGCGCCTCCGTCACGGATTTCAGTCACGATATCACGGGTATCGAGGTGGTCGACGGCGGGAACACCTTCTTCCTGGAGCCACTCGGCAACGTCGTCGGTCAGTTCACGAGCGAGCACGCCGCGCGGGTGCACGCGGTCGGACTCGAAGCGTTCCTCTCGGACGCCGTAGTTACCAATCAGTGGGTACGAAAACGTCAGCAGTTGTTCTTCGTAGCTCGGGTCCGTCAGACTCTCTTCGTAGCCGGTGTAGGCGGTCGTAAAGACGAGTTCGCCGCGTGCTGTTCCCGGGGAACGTGCGCGTGCCTCTACGACGCGTTCGCCTTCGACGGCGACGTACGCATCTGTCATTACGAGATGCGTACGAAACTTCCGCTGATAAGCGTTGCTTTCGAAGGTGAGTTACGAAATTCGTAGCGTTGAAGTAATATCGTGTGAAACCTACGAATCTCGATGGACGAACTGGACCGCCAGATACTCGATATCCTTCGCCGTGACGCCCGAACGCCCTATACTGAGATTGCGGACGAGGTTGGTACCTCCGAGGGAACTGTGAGAAACCGGGTCGAACAGCTTGTCGACTCGGGCGTTATCGAGCGGTTTACCGTTGCGACCCGGACGGGCAACGTGAAAGCCATGATTGAGATTCGCGTCGATGTCAATGTCCACACCGGGGGCCTCACTGAGCGACTTGTGGAGTACAATCAGGTCGATCTTGTCTGGCAAGTTTCCGGCGAGGAAGATATTGTACTCGTTGTCGACACCGCGGATACGGAAAAGCTGAATAACCTCATTTCTCGTGTCCGGGAACTGGATGAAGTTGTCTCGACGAAAACTCGTCTTATTCTCGATGAGTGGGTGGCCTAACCTCTCCTTTCGACGAACAGACATTTCTCCAACCATTCAAATAGGAAGCCGGAACCAGAGAGCCCATGCACGGGTTCCGAGCGGTCGAAACAGCGGCCTACTGCCCCAGAAAGCTCTATTATCGCCGGCAATCGCCAGAAGAAATCACCATCCCTGACGAGGTTGAACAACGACGAGAGCTTGCCTTCAACTACGAAACGCTGCTCGCGGATGAGGAGACGCTGGCTACGGCAGCACTTGAAGTGACGCCGACGCAGTTTCGCTCACGGCTTGGCTGTGCGAAGGCGAAATTTCCCGAATGGGAACACCTCATTAACCCAGCTGACCGCGATACCTATCTCCGCGGTCGGGACTGTCACGGGATTGTACACAAACTGTTGGATACGGACGAACCATCACTCTCGTTGGTCTTTGCGGGCGAACCGCCAGAAACGGGCGTCTGGAAACCACAGAGCGTCAGGCTAATAGCCGCAGCAAAAGCCCTCTCGTGGGAGCTCAACCAGGAGGTTTCCTTCGTCTTTGCCGAGTATCCTGCCCACGGCGTCATCAGACGCGTTCCGGTTGATTCCCGGCGAACCGCTGATTACCGTGATGCAGTTCGTACTGCCGATTCGATTGATGGTCCACCGGCACGCGTAACTAACCGGTCGAAATGTCAGAACTGTGAATTCGCGGGACAGTGCGGAGTAAAAACCCGCTCAGTGAGGAGCTTGCTTGGGGATTGATACTGCCCGATTCGGAAGGCTCAGTCCCACTTCACGCCGGGGTTCGTCACTGCACCGTTTGCAGCGGAGCCGAAATCACGGATATATTTGGCGAGCACCCCACTGTCATAGGCAGGCTTGGGTTCCGCTCGCTCATCGAGCCGTGTCGCCAGTTCCTCGTCGGTGAGGTCGACTTCGAGCGTCCGGTCGGGAATGTCGACCGTGATGATATCGCCATCTTCAAGCGCACCGATGGGGCCGCCGGCGTAGGCTTCCGGTGCAACGTGACCAATCATCGGCCCACGGGTCGCTCCCGAAAATCGTCCGTCAGTAATCAGGGCAACGTCGTCTTCGTGGCCTTGCCCGACAACTGCGGCTGTCACGCCGAGCATCTCTCGCATTCCCGGGCCGCCGCTCGGTCCCTCGTTCCGGATGACGATGACATCGCCGCTTTCGATTTTACCCTCCTGCACGTAGGCCATTGCATCTTCCTCGCTCTCGAAGACACGCGCCGGTCCTTCATGGTGGAACGCGTCATCACCAGTCACTTTCAGGACGCTTCCATCCGGAGCGAGATTCCCAGTCAGAATCTTGATGGCACCTTCTTCCTGCTTTGGCTCGTCGACAGTATAGAGCCATTCGGCCTCGATTTCGTCATCATCGGGGAGACGGCCCTCCGATTCGAGATGAGCAATCTCTTCGGCAAGCGTCCGGCCGGTGACGGTAAGCGCATCACCGTGCAGGAGGTCGGCCTCAAGCAGTCGGCGGAGCACGACTGGAACGCCACCAAGCTCGTGCAGGTCGTTCATGACGCGCTCGCCACCGGGCTGGAGGTCAGCAATCTTCGGCGTGCGCTTGCTAATTGTATTGAAATCCTCGATATCAAGGTCGATGCCGGCCTCCGCGGCGAGTGCAAGCAGGTGCAAGACGCCGTTTGTCGACCCACCGATAGCCACTTGCAGAGCAACCGCGTTCTCGAACGACTCTCGCGTGAGGAAATCCGAGGGGCTGCGCTGCTCTTCGATAACTTCGACAGCCAGCTCTCCTGCTCGTCGGGCTTCTTCGTAGCGTTCCTCATCTTCTGCAGGTGGGGAGGCACTCCCAAGCGGCGCAAACCCGAGCGCTTCGCTGACAGAGGCCATCGTATTTGCGGTGAACATCCCCCCACAGGAGCCGGCACCTGGACAGGCGTTTCGCTCCATCTCGTCGAGTTCTTCTTCGGTCATTTCGCCCTGCGAAACCGCTCCGACACCCTCGAAGACATTCTGGATGGTAATCTCCCGTCCGTCGTGATGGCCGGGCATGATAGAGCCACCGTAGAGAAAGACGCTCGGTAGGTCAGTTCGGATGGATGCCATCATCATCCCTGGCATGTTCTTGTCACAGCCGCCGATGGTGACGAGGCCGTCCATTCGCTCACCAAAGGCAACAAGCTCGACCGAATCCGCGATAATCTCGCGGGAAATCAGCGAGGCCCGCATCCCTTCCGTTCCCATCGAGATGGCATCGGAGATGGTAATCGTCCCAAACTCGATTGGCATGCCGCCTGCGCCGTCGATAGCGTCGTAGGCCGACTGGGCAACATCATCGAGATGGACGTTACAGGGCGTAATATCCGCCGCTGGATTGGCGATTCCGACCATCGGAGAGGAGAGGTCGTCATCGTCGTATCCCATCGCGCGGAACATCGCGCGGTGGGGCGCACGCTCTGGCCCCTGTGTAACTTCGTTACTTGGCAGTTCCGGGTCCTTTTGAGCACTCTCATCCGTGTGCTCGTGCTGCTGGCTCATGCACGAGTGGTTGCGTTGTGTCTACTTAAGTTGTCGTTGACGCGCCCAGGCGATGGGAAATTCCTGTCCGGTGATGGAAGTGGCCCTGCGTTCAAATCATACTTGGTGCGATGACGTACAAATACACGAGAGCCCAGAATATCGCCGAGGTGATGATGAGTGCGACGATAATCATGGCCGTTATCGGTTTATAATTGCGAATTTTGTACGCACAGTAGCCTGCGGGAACTCCAGTGAGAAGTGGTGTTGCAAAGAAGCCAAGCCCGGCTACGAGACCGCCAACCCACTCGTAAAGGGCAAGTCTGTCTTCGGCCTCCGAGTAGTCTTCTCGCTGGTCGTGACTGTCCGCAAGTGCTTCCCGCCGTGGCTGTGCCGACTCGTCACCCATTGATTTCTTTCATGGGTGGTATCGTGTTAAGCACCCTGTTTTCAATGAGCAGGTGAACGGGAGCTTTTTGCGCTGGTCGGTCCAACGGCTTCCATGGACCAGATTCGATTATCGAATGCATCATTTGAGGGGGATAACAACGTCTATCTGCTTGATGACGGGCCGGAGACGGTGCTTATCGACTCGGGGGACTGGATGACCGAAACCCGCGAGCAACTGGCTGCCGCACTTGATAAACAGGGCGTCTCCTTCGGTGATATAGACCGCATCTTTCTGACCCACTGGCATGGCGACCATGTGGGACAGGCACACCACATCCAGGACGTAAGCGGGGCTGAGGTTTACATTCATGAGGCTGACGCACCGCTTATCGAAGGTGACGAAACTGCCTGGGAGGAGATGGGTGAGACACAACGACGGCTCTTTGACCACTGGGGGATGCCAGACCAGGAACAACAGGTGCTCGAAGATATCTTCGCGAGCGTTCCCTATCAGGACAACCCAGTCGACATCACGCCGATACAGGACGGTGAGACGTTTACGGTAAACGATCGGACAATTCGTGCCGTGCATGCTCCCGGTCACGCCGCTGGGCTCTCTCTCTATGAAACGACTATCGATGGACACGACGACGCTTTCACGGGCGATGCGCTCTTGCCACAGTATACGCCAAATGTCGGTGGGGCGGACGTTCGCGTCGAGCGGCCGCTTGAGAGCTATCTCGAAACGCTCCAACACATTGCAACTGCCGATTACGACCATGCCTGGCCCGGACACCGCGACGTCATTGCTGACCCGAGTGCCCGTGCCGAATATATTATCCACCACCACGAAGAACGCGCGTGGCGCGTCCTTGATGCACTCTCACAGCTTGGACCGAGTACGACATGGGAGGTAAGCGCGACGCTCTTTGGCGAGCTCGAACACATTCATATCCTGCACGGACCCGGTGAGTCATATGCTCATCTTACGCATCTCGAACGAGAGGGACTTGTCGTCTGTGAGGGCGACCAGTACCGACTCGCCGATGGGGTCGAAACGGAACTCGAACAGCGTGAGGAAGAGTACTGGCCGCTCCGATAAGACGGCGACTCCCGGTCACGGATTGTTACTCGTCGCCAACCGGTTTGCGTCGGAGTTCGTCGATATTGTCCCGTAACGCGTTGAGTTCGGATTCCAGATGTTCGTGGCGGTCAATCAATCCGCTGAGCTCATCCGTATTGACGGAGTGATTCTGTTCGAGCGACGCTTCGAGCGACTCGTTGGTCGCCTGTACGAGATAGCCCGCCGTTTGTAACACTTCTTGCGGGGAGCCGCGAAAGTCATACAACCCAAGCTCTCCCGAATGG
>Ga0207421_10004414_pt1 | contig 16178 bp, 10 predicted proteins | sample SodLakKL_010_SED_4_FD_187542 | JGI IMG/M metagenome (GOLD analysis project Ga0207421, IMG submission 187542) | Alkaline sediment microbial communities from Lake Tanatar, Kulunda Steppe, Russia - 8KL_010_SED (SPAdes) (version 2) | ecosystem: Environmental > Aquatic > Non-marine Saline and... | reverse complement strand
GGGCTCACCGATACGGCGTTGGAGATCGATCTGGACAACGTAGGTGGTGGATCAATCCGAATCACTGGAGTGAAGCCCAGCGACCCATCTTGGCTTTTGGTCGAACAGGGAACGGTGGACACCAATGGCCTGGGATCTTACCGCCTCATGGCCTCCCGCGAAGGGTTAACAGAAAGCGCTTATTTGGGCAGCGTACTGGTTGAGGCCCGGTCCGACGAGGATCAGTCTTTGGAGCAACTCAGCATCCCTGTATTGCTGCGAGTGGAGCCACCCCAATCTGCAGCTGATAGTGTAGGTCGCATCTATGTGCTGCTTCTTGATGAGACGGGTGATGCCGTGGCGCAACAGGCGGTAACGCCGGAAAATGGCAGCTATTCGTATCGTTTCAACGGTGTGCCAGAGGGTGAGTACCGGATCGTGGCGGGCACCGACATGAACGGCGATGGACGGATTTGCGACCCGGGCGAGGCCTGCGGTGCCTACTCGTTCGAGCGTGTCGTCATCGACCGCGACCGCAGTGGTCTCGATTTCTCCGTGGGCTTCCGCGGGCAGCCGGTGGCGGGGATCTCGGCCCTGCGCCGTGCTGGTTCCGATCTGCCGCGGTCCGAAGGGACGATGCGCGTGCTGCCCTGACCGACGGAGTGACACGACTGCAGGCATGGCTTTGCACCCGCAGGGGGGTTGCGGCAACCTGTACTTATCGCCTCGCGGCGCGGGGTTATGGGCTTTACGCTCGCGCGGGGCTACACTATCGAAAGGAGCGATACTCGGCCACCCTCGCGTGGCCGGCAGAGCGAGGGCCTGATGATGCCCTCCGGTCCTCGTCACCGGGCTCCGCCTCCTCAAGCAACCATGCGGCTATCATGCCGACCGGTCCTCATGCAGACGCGTGTTCTGCGACCGTGCTTTCCCGTCCAGATGAAGGAGAAAACGCCGTAATGAACGAACCTCAAGTAGCCTCGCCGCGTCGTCGCCTGCAGGAATTGCTGGCGATCCCCGACAACAAGCGAACCGAGGCCGAATGGGAGGAGCTGAACGAACTCGAGATCTCGCTGGCGTCGGTGAACCAGGCCGGCGATGCGCAGAAGGGCAATCGTCCGAACGGTGCGCCCCCGGGGGGCGAGGGTCGGCCCGGCGGCGGCAGAAGCTCGAAGGGACGCAAGCCCTCGATGCGTCCCCAGCGGCGTCCGCCGAGGGCGGTCGGACCCTAGGAGCCTGTCGAACTTAGGCGGCTGCTACTGCGCTCGCGGCGGGCGCCCGACCCGAAGCGCCGCAAGCATGTCCCCGTGGCCGATGTTCCGGAATGGTGACCTGAAATGACCGCAGCGGAGGGCCTGCAACCCGGGTTCATGGTGGTGCACGGCAACCGCATGCAGGACCTGCGTGCACTGACCGTGGAGTGGTTGCGCCGGTACCCGCTGGCGCCCCTGGAGAACGAGACGATCCTGGTCCAGAGCAACGGGATCGCACAATGGCTGAAGCTCGCGCTGGCCCGTGATCCGGGCGGAGACGACGGCGGCTGTGGCATCGCTGCTGCGCTGGACATCCAGCTACCGGCGCGCTTTCTCTGGGATGCCTACCGTGCGGTGTTGGGTCCCGACGAGGTTCCCGCAGACTCGCCGTTCGCCAAGGCCGCGCTGTCCTGGCGGCTGATGCGCCTGCTGCCCGAATGTCTCGACGATCCACTGTTCGCGCCGCTGGCCCGGTTTCTGGGCGACGACGCCGACCTGCGCAAGCGTTGGCAACTCGCCGGCCGCCTGGCCGATCTCTTCGACCAGTACCAGGTGTATCGCGCCGACTGGCTGGCCGGCTGGGCCGCGGGGCGCGACGAACTGCGTGACGGACACGGCGTGGCCCGTTCGCTGGATGCGGAGCAGTTGTGGCAACCGGCGCTGTGGCGGGCCGTGCTCGCCGACCTGGCGCCCGCGGAGCGGGACCACAGCCGGGCGCAGGTGCACCGGCTTTTTCTCGCCCGGATGCGCGCGCTGGACCTGCGGCCACCGGGCCTGCCGCGCCGTATCGTGGTGTTCGGGATCTCGTCGCTGCCGGCGCAGGCCCTGGAGGCGCTTGAGGCCCTGGCCCGTGTTTGCCAGGTGCTGCTGTGCGTGCACAACCCCTGCGAGCACTTCTGGGCGGACATCGTCGCCGACAAGGACCTGCTGCGGGCCGCGCGCCGCCGGCAGGCATCCAAGCCCGGCATGCCCACCGAACTCACGGATCTCGAACTGCACAACCATGCCCATCCGCTGCTGGCGGCGTGGGGCAAGCAGGGCCGCGACTACATCCGGCTGCTCGACGAGCACGACGAGCCCGAGCGCTACCGGGCGTTGCTCGAGGCCCTGCCCTGGCAGCGCATCGACCTGTTCGAACCCCACGACGCCACGACCCTGCTGGGGCAATTGCAGGACGACATCCGCGAACTGCGGCCACTGCTCGAGACGCGGGCGCACTGGCCGCCGGTCGATCCGCAGCGGGACCGGTCGCTGCGCTTCCATGTGGCGCACGGCCCGCAGCGGGAGGTCGAGATCCTGCACGACGAGCTGCTGGATCGCTTCCGGCGCGAGCCCGACCTGCGCCCGCGCGACATCATCGTGATGGTGCCCGACGTCGAGACCTATGCGCCGCATGTGCAGGCGGTGTTCGGCCAACTGGATTCCGCGGACCCGCGCTTCATCCCGTTCACGCTGTCCGACCGCAGCCGCCGCGGACGCGAGGCGCTGCTGGTGGCGCTGGAGAAGCTGCTCGGGCTGCCGGAGTCACGCCTCGCGGTGAGCGACCTGCTGGATCTGCTCGAGGTTCCCGCCCTGCGCCGCCGTTTCGGCATCGGTGCCGGGCAACTGCATTCGTTGCACGCCTGGATCGAGGGTTCCGGAATCCGTTGGGGGCTGGACGCCGAACAGCGCGCCAGCCTGGATCTCCCGCGCGGCATGGAGCAGAACAGCTGGCGTTTCGGGCTGCGCCGCATGCTGCTGGGGTATGCCGTCTCGGGCCCGGCCTCCGCCGCGCAGGCCTGGGCCGGTATCGAGCCCTATGACGAGATCGGCGGTCTCGATGCCGCGTTGGTGGGGCAGCTCGATGCGCTGCTCGATGCACTGGAGGCGTGGTGGTCCCGGCTGCGCGAGGATGCCAGCCCCGCGGTCTGGGGCGAACGCCTGCGCGGCTTGCTCGCCGCGTTCTTTGCCGTCGAGGAGGATCGTGAGCAGTGGCTCTTGAACCGGCTGGACGAGACGCTGGAGACCTGGGAGACCGACTGCAGGCTCGCGGGTCTGGACACGCCGCTGCCGCTGACGATCGTGCGCGAGAGCTGGCTGGCGGCGGTCGACGAACCGGGGCTGTCGCAGCGCTTCCTCGGCGGTGCGGTGAACGTCTGCACCCTGATGCCGATGCGGGCGATCCCGTTCCGGCTGGTCTGCCTGCTGGGGATGAACGACGGCGACTATCCCCGCGTGCCGGTGGCGATGGACTTCGATCTGATGGCGCGCGACTACCGCCCCGGTGACCGGTCCCGGCGCGAGGACGACCGTTACCTGTTCCTCGAGGCGCTGCTTTCGGCGCGCGCGGCGCTCTACATCAGCTGGGTCGGTCGCAGCGTGCGTGACAATTCCGAGCGGCCGCCGTCGGTGCTGGTGAACCAGTTGCGCGACCATCTGGCCGCGGGGTGGCGTCGGGCCGGGGGCGAGGACGCGGGCCTGTTGCGGGCGCTGACCGTCGAACATCCGCTGCAGCCCTTCAGCCGCGCGAACTTTCCCGCCGACGGTCGCGGTCCGCTGTTCACCTACGCCCGCGAGTGGGCCGGCTTCCATAGGACGCCGGCACGGGAGGTGGCATCCGGGCCGTTGCCCGACCGCGACCCCGATGGGCCGCTGCGCCCGGAGGACCTGGGCGCCTTCCTGGCAAACCCGGTTCGGGCCTTCTTCAACCACCGCCTCGGCGTGTACTTCGACGAGGAGAATGCCGCGCCAGAGGACCAGGAACCCTTCGGACTGGACAGCCTGGCGCAATGGCAGGTCCGCGAGCGGCTGGTCGGCGCCGCGCTCGAGGCGCCGGATGACACGGACGGGTGGGCGCACCGCGTCGACGAGGCGCTGGCGGGCCTGAGCAGGTCCGGCCGGTTTCCCCTGGCCGGGATCGGCGCCGCTGTCGCCGCGGAGCTGCGTGGCGAGGTCGAGGCGCTCCTCCTGCGCCACCAGCGACTCGTCGCGGCACATCCGCAACGTCTGGATGGCTCGCGCAGGCTGGGCTTCGAGCACGGCGGGATCGTGGTCGAGGGCGACCTGGTCGGACTGCGCGCGGATGCGACCGGCGCGCCCTGCCTGCTGCGCACCCGGCCCGGGCGGCTCACGATCGGCCGCAAGGGTGCCTGGCGCTACGACGCGCTGGTGCAGCCCTGGGTCACCCATCTGATGGCGAATGCCTCGGGGTTCGACATGACCACCTGGCTGGCAGGCATCGATGCCGCTCTGCGGCTTCCACCGCTGTCGGCGGAAGAAAGCGAGGGACACCTGCGACAACTGGTCGATGCCTGGCGCGAGGGACAGCGCAGGCCGCTGCCAGCGGCCTGCCAGGCCGCCTTTGCGTGGTTGGAGGCGGAGAATGACGGCAAGAATCCGGAAGACCCGGCCACCCGCGCGTACGAGGGCGGTGAGCATCACAGCGGCGACCTGGGCCGCAGTGCCTATCATGCCCGGATCTACCCGACCGCAGAGGCGCTGTTCCAGGGCGGCGGATTCCGCGAGTGGACCGAGGCCCTGTATCGACCCCTGTACGAAGCGGTCGGGCGCGGCGAGGCGAAGCCATGAACCGGGTCCCGGACGCAGAGAACCTTCTTCCAGCGAGCGCCGGGTCGGGCGCCTCGGCGTCGGCTGACACGGCGATCGCGTTGCAGGATCCGGCGGATCTTCCGCTGTACGGCAGCCGCCTGATCGAGGCCAGCGCCGGGACCGGCAAGACCTTCACCATCGCGGCCCTTTATCTGCGGCTGGTGCTGGGTCACGGGGGCGAACGGGCCTTCGCCGAGCCCCTGCTGCCGCCGCGCATCCTGGTGGTCACCTTCACCGATGCCGCGACGCGGGAGCTGCGCGCGCGCATTCACGAGCGCCTGCTGGGCGCGGCGCGGCACTTTCGGGGGGATGCCTCCGATGCACCCGATGCGGCACTGCGGCGCCTGCTCGACGACTACCCGGATCCGCTGGCGCGCGCCCGCTGCGCCCGGCAGATGGAGCTCGCCGCGGAGTGGATGGACGAGGCTGCGGTGTCGACCATCCACGGCTGGTGCTACCGCATGCTGCGGGAGCACGCCTTCGACAGCGGCAGCCTGTTCGAGCAGCAGCTGGAGACCGACCTGTCGGAACTGCGCGCCGAGGCCGTACGCGATTACTGGCGTCACATGGTCTATCCGCAGCAGGGGGCCCGGCTGGAGCTGCTGCGCACGATCCTGGGGCACGACCCCGACGTTCTGGACCGGCGGATCCGCAGCCTGCTGGCCAGGGAGGTGCCGCGCGCCGCCCCAGTGAGCGAACTGGACGCGCTGCTGGACCGCCGCCTGATGCAACTGGAGAGGGTCAAGGCGCCCTGGCGCGACGACTTCGAGGCGGTAGCGGCAAGCTTTCGAGCGGCGTTGCCTGGGCTCAACGGCAACCAGTATCGAGGCGCGGAAGGCCTGCTCGCTGATATGCGCGACTGGGCTCTGGATCCCGTGCTGGCGCAGCCAGGTGACCCGAAGAAGGGTTTGTCGCTGCGGTTCAGTCTGGCCGGTATGCGTGAGCGGCTGAAGAAGGGGTGCAATCTGCCGCCGGATCTGCATCCGGCCTTCCGCGGGCTCGACGGGGTTGCGGACGCGGTCGACGATACGCCCGCGGCAGTGCTGCGTCACGCCGCGGCCTGGGTGCGCGACCGGTTCGAGCGCGAGCAGCGTCGCCGGGCGCAACTCGGTTTCGACGATCTGCTGAACGGGCTGGATGCGGCGCTGGCCGGACCCGGCGGCGCGCGTCTGGCTGCGACCATGCGCGCCCAGTTCCCGGTGGCGATGATCGACGAGTTCCAGGATACCGACCCGGTGCAGTACCGGATCTTCGAGCGCGTTTATCGGGTGGCCGAGAACCGCCCCGAGCAGGGTGTGTTCCTGATCGGCGATCCCAAGCAGTCGATCTACGCCTTTCGTGGCGCGGACATCTACAGTTACCTGCGCGCACGCTTCGACACCACCGGCCGTCACTACACGCTGAAGGTCAACTTCCGTGCCTCGAGCACGGTGGTGGCGGCCTGCAACCGGCTGTTCGCCCACGCCGAGGGTCATGCCCCGGGGGCCTTCCTCTTCCGCTCTTCCGAGGGCTTCAATCCCGTGCCCTTCGAACCGGTGGAGGCGGCCGGGCGGCCCGAGGTGCTGCGCGTGGAGGGCAGCGATCTTCCCGCGCTGACGCTGGCCCACCTGGACGATGCCGAATCCATCGCCAAGGGCGAATACGTCAGGCAGATGGCTGCGCGCTGTGCCAGCGTGATGGTGTCGCTGCTCGAGGCCGGGCGCAGGGGGGACGCGGGCTTCTTCGGGAAGGTGCGCACCGAGCCCCTGCGGCCGTCGGACCTCGCGGTGCTGGTCCGCGACCGGCACGAGGCCGGTGCGATCCGGTCGGCGCTGCGCAGGCGAGGGGTGCGCAGCGTCTACCTGTCGGACCGGGAGTCCGTTTTCGGCACCCCGGAAGCCGGCGATGTGCTGCGCTGGCTGCGCGCCTGCGCGGAGCCGGAGTCGGACCGGCTGCTGCGCGCGGCCCTGGCCACGGCCACGCTGGATCTCGGCCTCGAAGAACTCGATCGGCTCAACAGCGACGAGGCCCACTGGGAAGAGCGGGTGCTGCAGTTTCGTGCCTACCGGCAGGTCTGGCGCGACCAGGGGGTGCTGCCGATGCTGCGCCGGTTGCTGCACGAGTTTGCGCTGCCCGGCGACCTTTTCCATCGCGCCGACGGCGAGCGGGTGCTGACCAACCTGCTGCACCTGAGCGAATTGCTGCAGACTGCCGCCGGCGAACTCGATGGCGAGCAGGGCCTGGTCCGGTATCTCGCTGAGAACCTGCAGGGCAATGGCACGGCCGCCGACGAGCAGATCCTGCGCCTGGAAAGCGACGAGGGCCTGGTCCAGGTGGTCACCATCCACAAGGCCAAGGGCCTGCAGTACCCGCTGGTCTTCCTGCCCTTCGTCTGCGGTTTCCGCCCGGTGGATCCCAGGCACCTGCCGCTGACCTGGCACGATGCCGACGGGCAACTGCAGGTGCGCTGGCACCCGGACAAGGACGATGAGGCGCGGGCCGACCGCGAGCGGCTGGCCGAGGATCTGCGCCTGCTGTATGTGGCCGTGACCCGGGCGCGACACCACTGCTGGCTCGGGATCGGGCCGCTGCGCCTGGGCAACGCCAGGAACCATCAACTGCACCGGACGGCGGTCGGGCATCTGCTGTCGGGCGGCACCGAGATTCCCGCGGGGGAACTGGCCGGCGCGCTCCGGGCGCTGGCGGGTGAAGAGCCGGGGATCGCCGTGCTGCCCGCCCCGGAGCCGACGGAGACGATCTACCGGCCGGACACGGACGCGCAGCTACCGGGGGCGGCCCGGCAAGCTTCGCGACCGGCACGGGAGCATTGGTGGATCGCGAGTTACAGCGCCCTGCGCACCGGGGAGTTGTCCGGACGCGGGCTGCCCGCGGTCCCGCAGGCGGCGGACACGGCGCTGGAAGACCGGTTCAGCGAGGCTGCCGATGAGCCCCCGGTCGACGAGGCCCGTGCGCTGGCCCCCGCTGGAACCGGGCTGCACCGTTTTCCGCGCGGACCCGGGCCGGGCACCTTTCTGCACGGCCTGCTGGAATGGGCGGCGGGCGAGGGCTTCGGCGCGATCGCAGGCGACCCCGAGCGCCTGCGCGATACCGTCGCGTGTCGCTGCTGCCGGCGCGGCTGGGACCACTGGGTGGAGACGCTCTCCGACTGGCTCGTGCGGCTGCTGACCGATCCGCTCGAGTTGCCCGCTTCCGACGGCCCGCTGCGGCTGTGCGATCTGGTCGTGTTCCAGCCGGAAATGGAGTTCTGGTTCGAGACCCGCTGGGTGGACGCCCGGCGCCTGGACCGGGCCGTGTGCGCGCTGACGCTCGATGCCGCGCCTCGGCCCGAGGTGCTGCCCCAGCTGCTCAACGGCATGCTGAAGGGCTTCATTGATCTCGTTTTCGAGCACGAGGGCCGCTATTACACGCTGGACTACAAGTCCAACTGGCTGGGTCCGCGCGCCGAAGACTATGCCCCGGCGAGGATGCGCGAACGGGTGCTGGAGAGCCGCTACGACCTGCAGTACGTCCTGTACAGCCTGGCTCTGCACCGGTTGCTGCGTGCGCGCTTGCCGGACTACGACTACGACCGCCACGTCGGCGGCACGGTCACCTGGTTCCTGCGCGGGCTGGACGCGCCCAGCCGCGGTCTGCACCTGGAACGGCCGCCGCGCGCCCTGATCGAGGCGCTGGACGAGATGGTCCGGTCGGCCCCCGATGCCGACCAGGAGGGTTGCTGATGAGCGCAGCGCCAGAATCGCTGGCCCTGGGTTCGGCGGAGGGCCTGCTGAGGCTGCTCGGGCAGTGGGTCGAGCAGGGTTGGCTGCGGGCGCTGGACCGCGCCTTCGCCGGGTTTCTCCACGAGCAGGTTCCGGACGCACCGCCACTGCTGCTGCTCGGGGCGGCCCTGGCCAGCCACCAGCTCGGGCGGGGGCACGTCTGCCTGGACCTCGACGTGGCCCTGGCCGACCCCGACCGGACCCTGTCCCTGCCGCCCGACGGCGCATTGCAGGAACGATCCCTCGCACGGCCGGGGGACTTGCTGCGGGGCCTGACGGCCAGCGACTGGGCGGCGGCGTTGGCGTGGCCGGAACTCGCCGGGCCCGGGGTTGGCGGTTCGCCGCTGGTACACACCGGGCGCCGCCTGTACCTGCGTCGCTTCTGGGAATGCGAGCAGCGCATCGCTTCGGCGGTGCGTCAGCGCCTGGGGGCGACAGGCGAACTGCGCGCCGGCCTCGATCCGGCATTGCTGCGCAGTTGGCTGGACCGGCTGTTCGGATCGGTGCGACCCGGGGTCACCGACTGGCAACGCGTCGCCAGCGCGCTGGCCGCGGGTGGGAGCTTCGCGGTGATCACGGGCGGGCCGGGCACCGGAAAGACCACCACGGTGGTGCGCCTGCTCGCCCTGCTGCAGGCAATGAACCTGCAGGCGGGGGCTGTGGCGGCGTTGCGGATCCGGATGGCCGCGCCCACCGGCAAGGCGGCGGCGCGATTGAACGCCTCCGTGGCCGGTGCGGTGCACCAACTCCCCCTGCCGGAGGACGCGATCGGCGTGCGCATCCGTGCGGCGATACCCACCGAGGTCAGCACGGTGCATCGCCTGCTCGGCAGCCGACCCGGAACGCGCCACTTTCGGCATCACCCGGCCAACCCGCTGCCGCTGGATGTGCTGGTGGTGGACGAGGCCTCGATGATGGACCTGGAGCTGATGACCGCGGTGTTCCAGGCCCTGCCGCCGACCGCCCGGCTGATCCTGCTTGGGGACCGCGACCAGCTGGCGTCGGTCGAGGCGGGGGCGGTGCTGAGCGAGGTCTGCGCCCGCGCGGGGGATGGTCACTACACGGCGGCAACCGCCGGCTGGCTCGAGGCGGTCTCGGGCGAGGCGATCCCGGAATGGGCGGTTGATTCCGGTGGCATGCCCCTCGACCAGCACATCGTGATGCTGCGGCAGAGCTACCGCTTCGGCGAGGCCAGTGCCATCGGTCGCCTCGCGCGTGCGGTCAATGCCGGCGATGTCGAGGGCGTGCACGCGATCACGGCCGATGGTGGGCCGCTTGCCGATCTTGCGAGAATCCGGCTGCACGGTGCCGAAGCGTCCGAACTCGAGCGCTGCGTGGTGCATGGCGGCGCCGAGTTCTTCCGGCCGACTGCCGACGGAGCCGGGCCGAGCGGCTACGCGGATTACCTGCGCCGGATGGCCGCAGAGGATCCCGGCGACCAGGGCGATCCGGCCGCTGCCGAGCGTTGGGCGCGCAACGTCCTCGAAGCCCACGCGGGCTTCCAGCTGCTGTGCGCGGTGCGCCAGGGACCCTGGGGTGTGGAGGGCCTCAACCGGCGGGTGGAGACGGCGCTGCGCTCGCAGGGGCTCATCGGTGGCGGGGCCTGGTACCCGGGCCGGCCGGTGATCGTCACCGCCAACGATTATGGCCTCGGCCTGATGAACGGCGATATCGGCGTGACGCTGGCCATGCCGGTGCGGGACGCCGGCGGGCGGCCGACGCGTGCGCTGCGCGTCGCCTTCCCGGTCGGCGACGGCAGCGGGCGCGTACGCTGGATCCAGCCGAGCCGCCTCGTTCAGGTCGAGACCGTGTACGCGATGACGGTGCACAAGGCCCAGGGTTCGGAGTTCGACCACGCGGCGCTGCTGCTTCCGGACCGCGAGAGCCCCATCCTGACCCGGGAACTGCTGTACACCGCGATCACGCGCGCGCGCCGCTGGTTCACGCTGCTGGAGCCGCGCGCCGGTGTGCTCGAGCAGGCGATCCTGCGCCGGGTGGTGCGCGGCAGCGGGCTCGGCGACGCCCTGCGCGGGAGCGGTGAAGCGCAGGCAGGGAGCGGTTTCGGCGATGCCCGGTGAGCGGCCCGGGGTTCCGGATACGGCGTTGCTCGCGGCCTACCGGGCCGCTGAGTACGTGGTGCCGATCGGGGCGCGCCTCTGTCCCTTTCGCGCCGATCGCCCGGCACCGGGGCCGCTGGACGCATGGCTGGCCGACAACGGCCCTGCCGGCTGGCTGAGCGCTTTCAATCCGGGTAGCCGCCGGCTGCCAATCCTGGACAATCTGCGCCGGCACGACGCCCTTTGGCGGCGGCTGCGCTCGCAGGGTCTGCCGGCCCTCGCTGGCTATGCGGTGGATCCTGCCGGGGAGTGGCCGGACGAAACCAGTCTACTGGTACCCGGGATCGGGTTGGAGCGGCTCAACCGGCTCGCGCTGGACTTCGGGCAGGTCGCGTTCCTGTGGCTGGAGCCGGGACAGCCCGTCCGCATGCTCCTCGCCGATCCGTCCGGCCCGCTGTCGACCTGGCGCGGGTAATCGCGTCGAAAGGCGTTTTGTTTCTACCACGAAGGACATGAAGGACACGAAGAATGTCAGTTCTGTAGGTCGGGTTAGCGCAGCGTAACCCGACGTTCCGGGGTGCCTAGGACGACGCCGGTTTGCGGCCATGGTTGCGTGCGAGACCCGTCGGGTTACGCCCTTTGGGCTAACCCGACCTACGGTTTGCGGCGCCGGTGACCACGAGAATCCCGGCGCCGGATGGCGGATGAGGGTCTTCGGCCTCTTCCGCCCTACGGTCGTTTCATGGTCGGGGTGTGGCTTGGGTCCGCGTAGGAGCGACCGCCGGTCGCGATAACGCGATTGCCTACGGCCCGGCGTCCGGATCGCGGCCGGAGGCCGCTCTCCTACGAGGATCCGTACTCGTGCCTTCCGCGGCGCAGCCGCTTGTAGCGGCGGATCATGATCATCGCCTTGCGCACCGTGGGCGGATCGATCCGCTCCACCGGCAATCCCACTGTGATCGGCACTGCATCCGGCCCTGCTGCACCGATTTCGATGTAATTGGCGACGGGCTGGCGCGCCAGGTCGGTCGGCTGGGGCTCCAGAAGGGCATGCAGCGTGGCGAGCCAGGTAACCTGGCGGCCTTCGAAGGGACCCTCGAAACGCAGGCGCAGGGTCTTCCCGCCCGGTTCGTCGAGCAGTTCGGCCTCGCTCAGGATGTCTTCGGGGGTGTCGGATCGATGTACCGTCATGGTCCTTCCAGTTGGGCGTGGAGCGGATTCCAGTCTATTGTCTGGCCCTGTACGGCGCATGGCGCCAGGCTTCGGGTGGCCCGCGACGGCGCATCGGGGCAGAGGAAACCGGAGGAAGAGGAGGATCGATGAAAGCTCCCGGAATCAGGACCGCCATCCCCCAGCGCCGTTACAAGCTGGGGGACTTCTCCATCGTCGTGCTCGGTGATATCGAGAGCGACGACGGTGTCGATTACCGCTATGTCTTCGCGACGGTACAGGATGGTGCGCAGGAACCGCAGTTCTACGTGCTCTCGGTACGCAGCCCGGATACGACCGGTGATTTCGCGCTGCGTGTGCTGGGCCCCGAACTGGATCGTGAGCTCGATGTCTCGGGGCGCTGGCGCGATCTGGACGCCTTCTGCGACCAGGCGATCGCACTGGCCCAGCAGGTGTTGAGTCTGGGTGACGAGCAGCCTCACCGGCTACTCTAGCAACCTGTCGGACTTGGGCTGCTCCTACTGCGCCGGTGGGAGGAGCGGTGCATTTTTCACTGATCTCTCGTTGCATAGAACCACTAAGCGCCTCGATATCATGAAAAACTGCCCTCGCTCTCCCACGCGGCTCGCTACGGGCACCCAAGTCCGACAGGCTGCCAGGGGTACGGCTGGGCCGGGAAATCGAACCGGACCTTTCGGACCGCGCCGATATCGGCTATATACTCCCGACAGGCGAATCCAACAGCCGACGGATGGTTCCAGATATGCCCAGCCCCGCAGCAATGCGCGCAGTGTCCCACGGGAACCGAGTCGTGTTCCTCCTCCCCGGGCACGGTCGATGAGCGCCACGGGCAGCGAAACCACCACCGACAGGCCGATCGAGCATCCCAGGGTCGGCCTCTTCGTTACCTGCCTGGCCGACATCTACCGTCCCAATGTGGGGCTCGCCGCCGTCGCGCTGCTGGAAAAGGTCGGGTGCAGCGTCGAGGTTCCGCAGACGCAGACCTGCTGCGGGCAGCCTTCGTACAACAATGGGGATCTCGCCGGTGCCGCGCGCACCGCGCGCAACACGATCGAAGCCTTCGAGGATTTCGACTACGTGGTCGTGCCTTCCGGCTCCTGCGCCGGCATGCTGCATGATTACCCCCGACTGTTCGAGTCCGAACCCGGATGGCAGCAGCGTGCCCGCGCGATGGCGGGCAAGACGCACGAGCTGATCTCCTTCCTGACCGACGTGCGCGGGCTGGACGCCGTCGATGCCTCCTTCGCCCGTGCCGTGACCTACCACGACAGCTGCCATGGCCTGCGTGCCTTGGGCATCAAGGAACAGCCGCGCAGGCTGCTGGCGAGCGTCGGCGGCCTGGAGTTGCGCGAACTGAATGACTCGGAGATCTGCTGCGGCTTCGGCGGCACGTTCTGTGTGAAGTACCCGGAGATCTCCGGGCGCATGGTGGCGGACAAGGCCGATGCGATCGCCGCAACCGGAGCCAAGGTGGTCCTGGGCGGCGATCTCGGCTGTCTGCTCAACATTGCCGGGCGTCTGGGCCGTGAGGGCGGCGGCGTGAGTGTCTACCATGTCGCCGAGGTGCTCGCCGGCATGGCCGACGTGCCCGGTCTGGGCGATCCGCCCGGTTCCGGCGGGAGGTCGCGCTGATGGAGTCGCTGAGCCACGCATTCAAGGAACGCTCGGTCCATGCCCTGAAAGACGAGACCCTGCAGGTCGCGTTGAACCGCGCCAAGGACGGGTTCGCGGTGAAGCGGGCGAAGGCCGTCGAGGGTCTGCCCGAGTTCGATGCCCTGCGCGATCGGGCGGTCGCGATCAAGAACCACACCCTGGAGAACCTGGACCACTACCTGGAGCGCTACGCGGACGCCGTGGAGCGCAACGGCGGCAAGGTCCACTGGGCCTCCAGCGCCGAGGACGCGCGCCGGATCGTGGTGGAAATCTGCCGCGCCGCTGGCGCGAAGATGATCACCAAGGGCAAGTCCATGGTGGGCGAGGAGGTGGGCGTCAACGGGGCCCTGGAAGGCGCCGGCTTCGAGGTGGTGGAGACCGATCTCGGCGAGTACATCATCCAGCTCGCGCACGAGCCGCCCAGCCACATCATCGTGCCCGCGGTGCACAAGACCCGCGGCCAGATTGCCGATCTTTTCCACGAGAACCACCAGAAATACGGCCTGACCCGGAAGCTGTCCGAGGTTCCCGAAATGGTCAACGAGGCGCGGCAGGTGCTGCGCAGCAAATACCTCGAGGCCGACGTCGGGATCACCGGCGCGAATTTCCTGATCGCCGAGAGCGGCACCAGCGTCATCGTGACCAACGAGGGCAACGGCGACCTGACCTGCTCCCTGCCCAGGGTGCACATTGTCACCGCCGGGATCGAGAAGGTCGTGCCCACCGCCGAGGACGCGACCACGCTGCTGCGCCTGCTCGCACGCAGCGCGACCGGACAGGATCTGACCACGTACACCACGTTCAGCACCGGCCCGAAGCGCGCGGACGACACCGACGGCCCCGAGGAGTACCACGTGGTGCTGGTGGACAGCGGCCGCTCGACGATGCTGGCGGACCAGTTTCGCGAGATGCTGCGCTGTATTCGCTGCGGAGCCTGCATGAACCACTGCCCGGTCTACGGCGCGATCGGTGGCCATGCCTATGGCTGGGTCTACCCCGGTCCGATGGGTTCGGTGCTGACGCCCCTCAGCGTCGGCCTGAAGGAGGCGGGCAACCTGCCCAACGCCTGCACGTTGAACGGTCACTGTGCCGAGGTCTGTCCGGTACGGATTCCGCTGCCCGACCTGCTGCGCACGCTGCGTCACCGCGAGTATCAGCTGAAGCTCGGTCTGAAGCCGCTGCGTTGGGGGCTCGCGGCCTGGGTCTGGTTCACTTCCCACCCGCGCATCTACCGGCTCGGGACCCGCGTGCAGGCGCGTATGCTGGCCACGCTGGCCGGCCGCAAGGGGCGCTTCACCCGCATGCCGCTGGCCGGCGGCTGGTTCAAGGGCGGGCGCGACCTGCCTGCCCCGCAGGGTGAGACCTTCATGGCCGTGTGGACGCGGCGCCAGAAGGAGCGCGGGCAATGAGCGGACGCGAGACCGTGCTGGCGTCGATCCGCCGGGGCCTAGGCCGCGGCCCGCTGGGAGATGCCGCGCGCCGTGCGCTGGATGAGCGGCAGGGGGCTACCGACAGCGCCCCCTTGCTGCCGAAGCTACCGAAGGGCCCGCTGCAGCAGGTCTTCCGCGCGGGCCTGGAGAAGGTCTCGGGCACCATGAGCGAGGTCGCGAAACTGGATGAAGTGCCCGGCGCGGTGGCGGGTTACCTCGCGGGGCACGGGCTCGGGCCCGAGGCCGCGGTCGCGCCCTCGCTGGAGTCGCTGGACTGGTCCGGAGCTGGGATCCAGGCCAGCTTCGGGCCGACCCGCGGCGGGGACTATGCCGGGGTCAGCCTGGCCTGGCGCGGCGTGGCGGAGAACGGCAGCCTGGTGCTCCTGTCCGGACCCGAGAACCCCACCTCCCTGAACTTTCTGCCGGATCATCACATCGTGGTCCTGCACGGGAAGGATCTCGTTGCGCATCTCGAGCCGGTCTGGGGCGCGCTGAGGGAACGCGGCGAGAAGGGCTGGCCCAGGACCGTGAACGTGATCACCGGGCCCTCGCGCACCGCAGACATCGAACTGACGATCCAGTTGGGTGCCCACGGTCCGCGCAGCCTGCACGTGCTGTTGGTCGACTAGCAGAACAGCCTCAACGGAGTCCCTGGACGCCCGGGGTAAAAAAGAAAGCGCGTTTCCCTGACGCCGGGGCGGCGCAGCCGGATACCAATAACAACAGAGGAGCATGTTCATGAACCTGGGTATTCTGTTCCTGCTGGCATTGATGCCAGTGCTCACGGTATTTCTCTTCCTGGTCATTCTGCGTTGGCCGGCCAAACATGCGATGCCGCTGGCCTACGTAGTCACGGTGGCGATTGCCCTGCTGTTCTGGGGTACGGATTTCGTGGTGGTGGCCGCGGCGAGTGTCCACGGCGTGGTCACGGCCCTGAATATCCTGTTCATCGTCTTTGGCGCGATCCTGCTGCTCTACACCATGCGTGAGAGCGGCGCGATGCAGACGCTGCGGCAGGGTTTTACCGACATCTCGCCGGACCGGCGCATCCAGGCCATCATCATCGCCTGGATGTTCGGCTCGCTGATCGAGGGCTCGGCCGGGTTCGGTACGCCGGCTGCCGTGGCGGCGCCATTGCTGGTGGCGATCGGGTTCCCGGCGATGGCCGCAGTGCTGTCGGCGTTGATCATCCAGTCCACCCCGGTCTCGTTCGGGGCGGTCGGTACCCCGATCCTGGTCGGTGTCAATGCCGGTCTGTCGGGGCAGGAG
>Ga0207421_10004413_pt1 | contig 16180 bp, 13 predicted proteins | sample SodLakKL_010_SED_4_FD_187542 | JGI IMG/M metagenome (GOLD analysis project Ga0207421, IMG submission 187542) | Alkaline sediment microbial communities from Lake Tanatar, Kulunda Steppe, Russia - 8KL_010_SED (SPAdes) (version 2) | ecosystem: Environmental > Aquatic > Non-marine Saline and... | reverse complement strand
GCGAGGTTGATGGTATCGCCCGCTTGCCGTTGCGTCGAAACCGAGTCGTGCATACGCGACAGCCTACTGTTGAACCGGTAAACGCGCAAGACGAGACGCGCCCAACGAGGCAATCCGACGAAAACGAATTGTAGGCAATCTGCGGGCGGTCGGTGTATGGTGGGCGGCAAAGGAGGACTCGCCGTGACGATAGTGTTTTATCAGAAGATCACCGATGTGTGGCGACGTCATATCGACGCAATAGAGCAGGAGTTCCCGGATGCGGAGCTCGTGGTGGAGCCGACCGAGGTAGAGCGGCGCTTACCGGAGGCCGAGGTCATCGTCGGCGGTAAGCTCACCGAGGAGGTGATACGGCGCGCCGAACGGCTCGAGCTCATCATCGTGCCGTTTACCGGGATCAGCCACCTTCCGCTGGCGCTGATCACCGAGCGCGGGGTGCGAATCGCGAACGCGCACGGCAATGCTCCGTACGTCGCCGAGCGCGCGGTAGCGCTTATTCTGGCGTTTTACGGCCGGGTGATAGAGTTTCACAACGATCTTCGCGACGGACGCTGGCACGGGTTCTGGGTAAACAGCGGGCTCGAAGACAGCTGGGACTCGGTGGACGGCAAACGCTGTGTGGTGCTCGGCGCCGGCGAGATCGGGCTGCACCTGGCTCGCCGGTTGAAGCCGTTTGGGGTCGAGATGGTGGGATTTAAGCGCAGCAAGCCGCCCGAGCTTCCACCGGAGTACGACGAGATGGTGTACTCTTTGGACGCCGCGCTCGCCGGCGCCGATATCGTTGTGGTGGCGTTGCCTCAAACCGCCGAGACGCGCGGCATCCTCGACGAGCGTAGGCTTCGCGCGATGCCGGGTGCGCTGCTGGTCAATGTGGGGCGCGGCGAGATCATCGAGGAGCAAGCGCTTGCGCGCTGCCTCTCGGAGGGTGTGCTTGCCGGAGCCGCGATAGACACCTGGTACAACTATCCGGTCGACGGCGTTGAGGGCGAGCCCTCGAGAGAAGCAATCCATCGCCGGCCGAACGTCGTACTATCCCCGCACGTCGGCGGGTTTACCAAACAGGCGGTGCGCGCCTGCACCGAGGAAGCCTGCGAGAACCTGCGGCGCTATCTCAGAGGCGACGCGCTTCTGCATGAGGCCGATCCAACACGCGCGTATTAGCGCATCGTGAGGTACCCGATGGAACAACTCAGCATAGCGCACCTGTACGCCGACCTTGCGTCGCGATTAGAGACTCTCCGCGGGGGCCACGGTGCGGTAGAGGCATCGCGTGCGGTTGTGGAGCGCGCGGTTGGGGACGGAGCCGCGTATTACGGAATCAACACCGGATTCGGGGTGTTGGCAAGCAAGCGGATCGACGCCGACGGGCTTCGGCAGCTGCAGCGCAATCTGTTGCTCTCGCACGCGGTAGGGGTGGGCGAGCTGATCCCGAAGCCGGTAGCGCGGCTCATGCTGCAGCTCAAGGTCCACGCGCTCGCGCTCGGGTACTCCGGTATCTCCACCGATGTATTCAATCGCTTGCTGCGCTTTCTGGAACTAGACCTCGTCCCCGCGGTGCCGCGCAAGGGAAGCGTCGGCGCTTCCGGAGATCTGGCGCCGCTCGCGCACCTGTGTTTGCCGCTCCTTGGGTTGGGAAGGTTCTGGGATGCGCACGGACGTGACCAGGAACCCGCCGATGAGGTGCTGCGCCGACATGGTCTCGAGCCGGTGGAGCTGCGCCCCAAAGACGGGCTCTCGTTGATCAACGGTACGCAACTGATGTCGGCCTACGCGGCGTACGTGCTCGAGAAAACCGTACGCCTCGTGAAGATCGCCGATTTGATCGCGGCGATGAGTCTCGAGGCGCTGCAAGGAAGCATCAAGCCGTTTGATGAGCGGATTCAGCGCATTCGCCCGCATGCCGGACAGGTAGCTGCGGCCGCGAATGTGCGCCGGCTGCTGCTGGGCAGCGAGATTCTCGAGTCGCACCGCCACTGCGGCAAGGTGCAGGACCCGTACTGCTTGCGCTGCGTACCGCAGGTGCACGGCGCCGGACGAGACTCGCTGCGGCACGCCGGCTCGGTCGTCGAGATCGAGATCAACTCGGTCACCGACAACCCCTTGGTGTTCCCGGAAGGCGATATCGTCAGCGGCGGGAACTTCCACGGAGAGCCGGTTGCGCAGGTTATAGACCTCGCGAAGATCGCGCTTGCGGAGTTCGCAAACATCTCGGAACGGCGAACCTACCTCTTGCTCGCGGGGCATGACGGGCTTCCGAACCTCTTGATGACCGAGACCGGGATCAACTCGGGCTTCATGATACCGCAGTACACCGCCGCCGCGCTCGTCTCGGAAAACAAGGTATTGTGTCATCCCTCCTCGGTGGACTCCATCCCTACCAGCCAAGGCCAGGAGGACCACGTCAGCATGGGAAGCGTGGGGGCGCTCCATCTCTACGACGTGCTGGAGAATCTCGAGCAGGTGCTCGCGATAGAGCTCTTCACCGCCGCGCAGGCGCTCGATTACCGCCGTCCGTTACGCCCCGGACGCGGTGTCGAGTTAGCGCGCGAATGCGTGCGAGAACTCATTCCGCACGCCGAGACCGATCACTACTTCAAGGATGAGATCGAGACCGCGCTAAACCTTGTTCGCGGGGAGAAGTTGCTCGATACGGTTGAGCGCGAGCTCGGAACGCTCGCGTAACCGTCGCGCCCGGAGGACGGTCGGACCGCGGCCCGACGGCCCGGCGACGCGAGGGCCCGACGATGGGGCGGCGCGCAGCCGCCCCTGTCGAGTTAGGAAAGCGAACGAGCTATCGGAGAGGGCGAGTTACCACAGGTGGTCGAGGCGGTTCTCCCAGAGGCGTGGATCGTCGACATCGACCTCGAGCGGCACGATCGGCGCTTGAAGCTCGATGTACAACCCGTCGGCCCAGGGGCTTTCTTTGACCTCGGCCGGCGACCACAGCGCGTCGTCTTCTTCGAGCACATCGCCGAGCTGGGGCACCTCTTCGCCGAACACCAAGTCATGGAGGAGCTCAACCGCCATCCGAGCCGGGACGTAGGCCGGCATCGCGACGATCCCGAGTACGTGGCCTTCTTTGATCAGCTCTTGACCCTCGGGTCCCATCCAGGTGCCGGTGATGCCGTAATCCGCCGGGTCGCGGTTGGCGGCGATAATCGCTTCCACAACGCCGGGACCCATGATGTCGGGTGTTTGCACGTAGATCGCGAGCACGTCGTCTCCGTGGCGCGTGAGAAGATCGCTCGCGCGTTCGTGCGCGTCGATGTTGTTCCACTGCCCGTCGCCCTGGGCTACGGTGAGCTGAGGATACTCCTCGAGTACCGACATGAAGCCCTCGTTCGCGGCGCGGGTGTACATGTCGCGCACATCGCCGGTGATCTCGAGCACGACGCCTTCGGGAACCTCGCCGTCGTTGCGGTCCTTGATGCCCTCGATGAGCGCCTCGGCCGCGAGCGCGCTTTGACCGGTTACGTCGGCGCTGATGAAGTAATCGACCTTCCCGCCCAAGGGGCTGGTGTCGATTGCGGTGACCGGGACGCCGGCCGCGTTCAGCTGCTCGATCCCGGGTACGATAGCCTGTTGGTCGACCGCACCGGCCATGATGAAGCCATCGATGTCTTGGACCAAAAAGGTGTCGATATGATTCATGATCGTCTGCGCGTCGCCTTCTCCGTCCCGTATTATGAGGCGTACGCCCAGTTCCTCGGCGCGCTGCTCGGCGGCGTGTCTGAATGCCTCGATGTACGGTACACCGGGGTACTTGATCACCATACCGAAGGTCGTCTCCTCTTCGCCGGCACCGGCAGCCTCCAGTTGATCTGCGGCCGGAACGAGCAACAACGTTGTCGCAACGAGCGTGATTGCGCAGGCCCGTAACAACGTACCGTAGGTCATTGTCTTCATTGCTGTATCTCCTTTATTCGGGGCGTGGCCCCGTGCTTGATTCATTCTCCGGTAGCGGAGTTCTGTGGCTCGTGTGCCGCGAGGGCCCGGAGCTGCTCTTTATGTAGTAGGTAGCCGCGCCGGCGCGCGCGCGCGCGGTCGAGCAACAACGCGACGAATATCAACGCGCCCTTGGAAGCGTAGATCAAACTGGGGCCGACGCCGAGAAGGTTCAGCGAGTTCGAGAACATGCCGAGCAGCAGCGCTCCTCCGAGCATCCCGAGCGGGGTTCCTTTTCCGCCCTGCAGGCTCGCGCCGCCCATAAGGGCACCGGCAAACGAAAGCAGCACCATGCCTTCGCCCATGGAGTTAGAGATCGAGCCCTGGCGACCGGCGGCGAGCAAACCGCCGACCGCGGCGAGCACTCCGGCGAGGACGAAGGCGTAGATCGTCATGCGCTCGACGTTGATCCCCGAGACGTGGCTCGCGCGAGCGTTTCCCCCGGCTGCGACGAAGCGCCGACCGAACGGCGTGTACTGCAGCACGAGGTTGAGCACCAAAAAGATTGCCAGGATCAGCGGAATCGAGACCGGGATGTTGCCCGGCAGGCGCCCTGCGCCGGCGTAGCGATACAAGGGGTCGAGCGGAAACAACGAGAACGGGAAGATGAACAGCAGGATACCGCGGATCATAATCATGGTGGCGAGCGTCTGCAGCAATGGATTGATCTTGAGCTTTGCAATGCAGAACCCGTTGAACCAACCCAAGACTCCGCCGACTACGAGCGTGATCGCGATCGCAGCGATCGGCCCGACAAGATCCGGGAACTGCTGCATCGCCATCAGCATCGCGATGCCGGGGGCGAAACCGAGCGTAGACTCGATCGAGAGGTCCAGCTTCCCGTTAATGAGAACCAAGCCTTGGCCGAGTACCAGCATGCTCATGATCGCCGAGTGGTACAGGATATTCACGATGTTTGCGTACGACGCGAAGCGTGGTGTGAAGGCCGCGTTGATTACAAAGAACACGAGTACCAACACCCAGATGAGGTTGTCGATAAGGAGCATTTGAAGCTTGGTGCTCTGTTTCATAGTCCACATGGTGTCGTGTTATCTCCCTGATGCATCCGGTGTTACGATACGGGTGTTACGTTATGTCTCGCCCAGGTTCCCCTGAATCGCTTTATACAGGCGTTCTTCGTTGAACTCGCTCGAGGTGAACTCGTCGAGCACGCGGCCGTTATGCAGTACGATGATGCGATCGCAGATCGAGATGAGGTCCTCGAGCCCCGGCGTACTCATCACAATCGCGGAGTTTGGGCGTAACTCCTCGCGGATAATGCGTAGGAGCGTCGCCTTCGCGGCGATATCGATTCCCTTTGTGGGCTCGTCCAACAGAAAAACTTCGGGTTGCGTTGAAAGCACTTTGCCGACCACCACCTTCTGGCGGTTGCCGCCGCTGAGCTCACTGACCTCCTGATCGAACGACGCGAAATGCAACGCGAGTTTCTTCGCCAGGCTGCCGGCCAACGCGGCTTCCCGCGACCTGTCGATCAACACCCGCCCGCTCACGCGCTGCAGCGCGCTCAACACCAAGTTCGAGCGCACCGCGAGCGAGGTCACCAGCCCTTCCTCGTCGCGTTCTTCCGGCAGGTACACCACCCCGCGCCGGAGCGAGTTCGCCGGGCTTTCGGGTGTGAACGCTGTTCCGCCGAGCACGATGCGCCCTTCGTCCAACGCCTCGAGGCCAAAGATCGAGCGCAGAACCGTGCTGCGGCCTGAGCCGATCAGCCCGGCGATACCGAGGATCTCGTTGCGCCGCACCGTGAAGCCGACATCGAAAATGCGTTCGGCAATCGTTAGACCTTCTACCTGCAGTAGTGCAGCCTCGGTAGGATCTGCGGCCTTAGCGGCCGGTTGCGCGCCCTGTGTGGGAAGCTGCTCTGTATCGCTCGACGGGTGCAGGTAGGCGCTTTCGCCCGCATTCAGCGCGCCGGCGTCGCCGACGATCAAGCTCGCGAGCGAGTTGTGGTCCACCTCGTTTCGCTCGACGGTGCAGATACTGCGGCCGTCGCGCAAGACGGTCATGCGGTCGCACACCTCCAACAGCTCATCGATACGGTGTGAGATATGGAGTATCGTGCAGCCTTGCTGCTTGCGTTCGCGCATAAGGCGATAGAACAGTTGTTCTTCGCGTTGTGAGAGCGACGCGAAGGCCTCGTCGAGGATAATGATCTCGGCTTGCTCAACGTAGCTCGCCTTGATCATCAGGAGGATCTGCTGCAGTCCGATGCCGAGATCCGCGGCCTTACTGCGCGGGTCTATCGCGAGGCCCGCGGAGCGCAGCACCTCTGAGGCCGCGCGCTGCATCGCCGGCCAGTCCACGAGCGCTCCGCCGGCGCGGCGGAGGTAGTCGGGCATGAACAGGTTCTCGGCCACGGTCGCTTCCTGCACGAGCTGGGGCTCCTGTGGGACAATCGCGACGCCGGCGCTGCGCGCGCCGATGCGCGTGAGCCCGGCGTAGTCGTGTCCGTTGATGCGAAACCGTCCCGCCGACGGCTGAATCAGGCCGGCCACGATACCCACCAAGGTGGTTTTCCCGGCGCCGTTTTTGCCGATGATGCCGTGCGTCTCGCCGCGGGTGATCTCCAATGTCACGTCCTGCAACGCCACGGTTCCGGGATAGATCTTCGAGATGCCGGTGAGGCTCAGGATACACTCGGCAGCGGTTGTGTTGTCGGTTGTCTTTTCGGTAGTGTTACTCGGCACGAGGCGAATAATAGCAAAAAAGCGAGCGTACTCACAACAGCGCACTCACAACAGCTTGACACGGCTCTGCAAGGGGCGGGATATAGTAACGGTATGAAACTCTTGGGCTTGTTTACACGGAAGGGAAGGCTGCGCATCGCGCGCTATCGGCAGATCTTCCAGACCTTGGTTGCGCACGGGTTCGGCGAGATAGCCTACCAAACCGGGTTAGGGAAGGTGATGCGAATCCTCAGTCGGCCGTTTCGAACAAGACGGCAGGCGCGTGAGCGGGCACGAGTTGCCGGAGAGTCCAACACCTGGGTGCGGATTCGCCTCGCGGTCGAGGAGCTCGGCCCTTCGTTCATCAAGCTCGGGCAGATACTCAGCAACCGTCCGGACCTTGTACCGCGCGGGCTGCAACGCGAGCTCGAGAAACTGCAGCAGCGCGTGCCGCCGTTTGCAGCGCAAGAGGCGATCGCGCTCGTTGAGCGTGAGTTGGGGGCTCCGGTCGCGGAGCTGTTTCGCGAGTTTGAGGCGGAACCGATAGCGGCCGCCTCGATCGCGCAGATCCACCGCGCGGTTACTCCGGAAGGCGCGGTCGTCGCGGTTAAGGTTCAGCGGCCGAGGCTGCAGGAGATCGTAGAGGTTGATATCGGCATCCTACAGGAGCTCGCCGAACTCGTGGAGCGTCATGTTCCTGAAACCCGGGGCTTCGGCCCGCGCGCGATCGTCGCCGAGTTTGAGCGCGGGATGCTGCGCGAGCTCGACTTCCTGCGAGAGGCGGCCGCGATCGAGCGCTTCGCGGCGCAGTTCAGCGGTGAGTCGCGCATCAAGGTGCCGGAGGTGTATCGCGCACTCACCGCGCGCCGCGTGCTCACGATGGAGTTCATCGACGCCGATCCGCTCTCGAGCTATCTGCAGAGCGATGAACCGCTCCGCGCCGACGGAGCCCGTATCGCCGAGTGGGGCGCCGAGCTCACGCTCCAGCAGATCTTTGTGCACGGGTTCTTTCATGGCGACCCTCATCCCGGGAACATCGTAGTGCTCGCCGACGGGCGGATCTGTTACCTTGATTTCGGGCTCACCGCGAGCTTGGTGCAGCGCGACCGTGAGGTCGTGAGCGATATCTTGATGAACATCATCACCCGAAACGAGCAGAAGGCCGCGCGGGCGGTGGTGCGCTTGGCCGGAAGCCGCGATTTCGAGATCGCTCAGAGCATCGAGCGCGAGATCGGCGAGCTGATCGACCGGTTTCAGAGCGCTAAGGCCGGCGACTTCTCGTTCACGATGCTGCTCGGTGAGCTGACCGAGATGCTGGTTGAGAAGGGCCTCGGGTTGCCGCCGGATCTGTTTCTGCTGGTGAAGGCGCTGATCACGATTGAAGGTGTTGCGACCGCGCTCGACCCGCAGTTCGATTTTGCGGCGCACCTCGAGCCGTTTGCGCGCGACCTCGTGCGCGAGAAGTACGATCCCAAACGCGCCGCAAAGCGCGTGGCCACTACCGCCGGCGACTACGCCGACCTGCTTCAGAGTTTCCCCGGAGACTACTACAAGCTGGTAGACACCGTAGCGGCCGGCCGGGTGCGCGTGCGACTCGACGACGAAACGATCGCCCCGCTGGGTCGCATCGTCGCGGCGGCGAGCTCGGCACTGGTGTTTGCGCTGGTGTTGGGGTCAATCATCATCGGCTCGGCGATCATCGTGCATTCGCGCGTGCCGCCGCTCTGGAACGAGGTGCCGGTGATCGGTATCGGCGGCTTCGTGATCGCCGGTTTGATAGGCCTGCGGTTGGTAATTCGCATTATGCGCACCGGAGGCATGTAGCGGCGGCCGAAGCGGACCGGTTCAATGCTTTGTTTCTCGGCCGCGAAGCTTCGGAATCCGAATGATCCGGACAGAAACATTTCGGATGCTCTATAAATAACCGCCAAATAGGGATTTACAGCGACGCGGCTTGGAAATCCTCATGAATTGCATTATATTTACCGATGAGAGGATAACCATCATCTATGGGTTACTGGAGGAGTAGGTTGTATGCGTAATTCACAGGCTATCGGTCGGTCGACTGTCGCAATCCCGGATGAGGTGCGCAGACGTTTGGTAGAGGGTGGTGTCAGACAGGCGTTCGAGCGCCGGCCGGTTGGGGAGCAACGGCGCAGTCTTCAGTGGATCCGGAAAGCCGGTGACGAAGCGACCCGTCGTGAGCGCATCGACCACCTGATCGATTCGTTGCAGCGCGAACTGCAGTACGAAAACAGCCGCTGGACGTATAGTCTCGGCGCTCGGCGGAGTTCGGCGTAGCGGTGTACTCCGCGTGTTCGGCGTTCGGAGCGATTGCCTTGCGGGGCAATCGCATCCGCGCCGGATAAGCTACAGGTGCATCGCGAGTAACGACACCCCAAACAGTACCAAGACCACGGCGCCAAGCGTCTCTACCCCGATATGTAACACCTCACCGAGTGCTCCATCGAACGAGCGGAGCGTGGCGCGTTTGAGGACGATCGCGATAACCGAAACGATACTGAGCGTGAGCGCCATTCCAACCGAGAACACCACCACGGCGTAAATGCCGACCGTGATCGCGTCCAGCGACAGTGCAAACATCATGATCAACGCCGAACCGGGACACGGGATCACCGCCGAGAGTACGATTGCCGGAAGCAGTCCGACGCGCCCTTGCAGGCGTTTCACGATACCGGCGCCTTCCTCGCCGTTGTGATCGTGGGAATCGCGGCGCGCGCGAAGATGAGACACGACCTCGGATACCTTTGAGCCGAGAATCGCGATGCCAAGCAGCAGGACCATCGCGGCGGTGATGACGTTGAGATATGCTCCTGAGGTGTCGAGCGCGGTGCTGACCGCTCCCTCGATAAAAAAGTACGCGCCGAGGATGATCGCGACCGCGGTTGCGGAGTGCAGAATCGCGACCCCGATACCGGCCATGACGCCGTGGCGAATCGGGGCGGGCTGCGATACGAAGTACGACACCAGCAGCACCTTTCGGTGCCCCGGGAGCGCCGCGTGAACCATGCCGTAGAGAAACGAAACCACCCCGATCAGGCCGAGCCCACGGTACGCTGCCCCGGAGGCCTCCGGCGCGTCGCTTGCGGCGTCGTGACCTATTGCGCCGGAGCTGTCCGGCGTGGTTCGCAGTCCGTGCAATCGGAGCAGCGAGCCGATTCGCGCATGCAGTTGGCGCTGCTGCAGCTCAAGCCGGGTTACAATCTCGGGCAACAGTTCTCGTGAAACCGGAAAAAGACCACGGAGGCGTGCACCAATGCCGCGCCGGACGCCCGCCTCGGTGCCGGAGTCATCCTCGGAGGACGCGGCCTCGGTGGGGTCCGCTTCCCGGCCTGAGTCTTTCGGCGGCCGGAGCTCGCTGCGTTCGCGCGGCCCTCCGCCGGTAAAGGGGTTACCGTCGGTTTGCGCGTAAAGCGGCGTACCGACGGTGAGCAAGCATAGGAGCAAACCTGCCACGAGCGCTCGCGGCGGAACTCGGCTCAAGTTCATCCATAATGCTATTATCGGCAGTTAGCCCACGTCAATAGTTGCGTTTCGAAGCGTTGCGTCTTGGACTGTTGCGTCAAGCCTGCTATGCTTCCGGCAGATGGAGAAAACGAACCATATCGTGTATCTGCGCGACGGTACCGGCTTCCCACAGCTTGAACGGGAGTCCGTGGCGCTCGTGCTGACCTCGCCCCCCTATCCGATGATAGAGATGTGGGATAGCGGGTTCGGCGAGCAAGACTCGGAGATTGAGAAAGCGCTCGAAGCGGTCGACGGGCGGACCGCGTTTGAGCGTATGCACGCGCTGCTCGATGCGGTCTGGGCCGAGTGCGAGCGCGTGATGATTCCCGGCGGCTTTCTCTGCGTCAATATCGGCGACGCCACGCGCACGTTGGGCGACGGGTTTCGTCTCTATCCGAATCACGCGCGCGTGATCGAGGGGTGCGGACGGCTCGGGCTCGAGAGTTTGCCGGCGGTTATCTGGCGCAAGCAGACGAACGCTCCGAACAAGTTTATGGGCTCGGGAATGCTGCCGGCGGGCGCGTACGTCACGCTCGAGCACGAGTACGTTCTGGTGTTCAGGAAGGGCGGTAAACGCAGCTTCGACGCCGCCGGAAAGCAGCGGCGTCGACGCAGCGCTTTCTTCTGGGAAGAGCGCAACGAATGGTTCTCGGATCTGTGGTGGTTCAAAGGCACGCGGCAGGAACTCGGCGACGGAGCGCAGCGCGCACGAAGCGGGGCGTTTCCGTTTGAGCTCGCATATCGCTTGATTCTGATGTACAGTCTCCAAGGCGATCTTGTGCTCGATCCGTTTCTCGGAACCGGTACCACTACCGCGGCCGGTATCGCCTGCGCGCGTAGTAGCGTTGGGTACGAGCGCGACGCCGGGCTCAAGGCCGCGATCGCGCAAACCGCCGAGGAAGCGGTTGCGCTCGGGAACACACGCGCGGCGGCACGCGTCGCCGCGCATAACGAGTTTCTGGCGCAACGAGCTCGCGACGGTAAGCCTGCCAGGCATGCCAACGCGGCGCACGGATTCGGGGTCATGACGACGCAGGAGCGCGATCTCGAGCTCCCGATAACTACCGATCTGCGCGAGCTCGAGGTTGCCGATGGGTTTGGGGCCGATGGGTTTGGGGCCGACGGTTTTGGGCTTGAGGCCACGCACGAGCGCTTGGGCGCGAACGAAAACAGTGTGCAGAGCGTGTCTTCGTCCGGTCGTCTCGAGTTCGAGTGGTCCGAGAACCGGTCGCCCCAGGGCTCAACGGGTGACTCTAAGGCCGAGTGCGGACAACTCGACCTGTTGGACGAACGGTAGCGAATCAAACTATAAAGGAACGGCATGAGATTTCAGAGCGAGCGAGAGCTTGTTGCGGACTACGGACGGCGCTTGGTGAGCAGCGGTCTCACCAAGGGTACCGGGGGAAATCTCAGCATTTTTGACCGTGACAGCGGGCTTATGATTATCTCTCCGAGCGGGCTCGATTACTTCAAGACCGAGCCCGAGGACGTGGTGGTGGCCGATCTCGAAGGCGAGGTGGTTGAGGGCCGACGAAAGGTGTCGTCGGAGTACCGCATGCACGCGGTTGCGTATCGAGAGCGCGAGGACGTTGGTGCAGTGGTGCATGCGCACCCTCCGTACTGCACCACGCTCGCCTGCCTTGGATGGGGCATGCCGGCACACCACTATCTGGTGGCGCTCGCCGGGCCGGATCTACGCTGCGCACCGTACGCGCCGTTTGGTACCGAGGAACTCGCCTCGGTAACTGTGGCCGCGATGGAGGGCCGAAACGCGGTATTGATGCAGAACCACGGCATGCTTGCGGGTGCGGATTCGCTGGAGCGCGCGTTCTATATCGCCGAAGAGATTGAGTTTCTCGCCGGGGTGTACTACCGTGGCGTGAGCCTCGGCGAGCCGGTGCTGCTGCCGCCGGAGGAGATGCGCTCGCTGGGGCAACGGCTTCGAAGCTATGGCGGCGCCACGCATGACGGCACCTAAGACAGGGCGCGGCAACTTACGGTTGCGTTCGACGAGGATACAAGGCGCATGAGTGCAAATACACACAGGACCGACGACGGCGCCGCAGGCCGCAAAGCCTCGCCGGGAAGTCCGCACCCCGCGATCGTACTACTGTTGTTGTCGGCGGCGTACATCGCGATCACCCTCAACATTCTAGGTTTTGTCGGCATGATGCCGCTGGTGCAGGCCGAGTTTACGATCAGCGGTGCGCAGGCCGGTCTCTACACCAGCTTTTACTTCATGAGCGCCACCGTGATCGCGATCTTCGCCGGACGCATCGTGGACCGTGTCGGCACACGACAAGGCCTGGTAATCGGCACCACCACCGTAGGCGTGATGATGCTGCTTCACGCAATCTCACCGCTGTATTTCGTGATCTTGCTCCTCGCGTTCGTGACCGGCATCGGGTTTAGCCTGATTACGCCTTCGGTCAGCAAAGGCGTTATGGAAAACGTCTCCGGTCGGCGCCGTGCCGGGGCCATGGGCGTTGCGCACGGTATCGGCGGTTCCGGCGCGCTGTTCGGCACGGCGCTCATGCCGTACTTTGGACAGCTCTACGGGTGGCGAACGGTTCTCGTGGTCGGGGGGGCGGTCGCGCTGCTGGTTTCGCTCATCATTCTGCACGTCTATCGGCGAGTCGCGGTTGCTGAGCCGGATCACCGGGCGACGAAAACCACGGGGTCGGGCCGAAGCTCATCGCTCAAGCAAGATCTGAAAGAGCTTCTCAAGAATAAGCCGCTTCTGGTGACGTGTTTGATCGGCTCGGTGTTCGGTATTGCTCTCTCGAGCATCACCTCGCACATGGCGCTGTTTCTCCATCAGGATCTCGAGTACAGCCCGGCGCTTGCGGGCGTGGGTGTCTCGGCGTTTCACCTCGGCGGAGTATTCGGGCAACCGTCCTGGGGGGTAATCAACGATAAGCTGCTCGGCGGGCGCCGGCATCTCGGTCTTCTGTTGCTCGCGAGCTTCAGCGCGGCGCTCGTGTTCCTGGTTGCCGGCGTTGCAACCGGGGGCGCGCTGGGACTCGGCGCGATGCTCGCGATCTCGCTTGCGCTCGGCTTCTGCGTCATGGGAATGCCGAGCTTGTTCTTGACGACGATAAGCGAGCTGAGCCCGGCCGAACACACCGGCATCGCAACCGGGATTGCGGTAATCTTCATTCGTGTCGGGGTTGTGGTTGCAGCGCCGGTTTTCGGCTTGATGTCGGACCTCACCGGGGATTATACCGCGAGTTGGTATACGCTCGGCACGGTCGTGGTGGTGATCTCGTTGATCGTGACGGCGCTTATGCGGCGGTATCGGATGTAGGTTCCGGTGACGTTGTGCTCTGCGCGCCCTATGCGAGCGGTTCGGGGCGGTGCCGGCGCGTCACGGCGCGTGTTTTGCGCGCTTGCCCCCGGCGGGCAAGCTGGGTATCGTAGCGGAGCAGTGCTCCGCACAACGACTCTGAACCAAGGACCCTGAAACGATGACGAGCTTTGATCTCGATATGATAGCGGCGCGCCTCGAAGCGCTGGAGGAAACGATTATCCACCGCTTTATCGACCGTGCCCAGTTCGCACGGAATGAGCGGGCCTACGAGCCCGGGGCGAGCGGTTTTGCGGGAGCGGGTGAGGAGTCGCTGTTTCAGCTACGGCTGCGCGCGCAGGAGGAGATGGACGCCGAGTTCGGCCGCTACGAGGTCCCTGAGGAACGTCCTTTTCTCTCTCAGCTTCCGCGCCCGCGGCGCGAGGTGCATCTGCAGGGGCCGCTGCCGGAGGTTGTCGATTACGACGTCGTACGGCAGTCTTCCAACATACTGAGCGCCTACCTCGCGCAGCTTCCTCGCCTCTGTGCCGATCCCGACGACGGGCAGTACGGCTCGAGCGTAGAGCACGACGTGGCGGCGTTGCAAGCGATCGCGCGCCGCGTGCACTACGGGGCGATCTTCGTCGCCGAGTCTAAGTATCGGCGTGCACCCGAGGAGTTCACCGCGGCGGCTTTTGCGGGCGACAGCGCCGCGCTTCTTCGGATGCTCACCCGCCCGGAGGTGGAACGCTCGATTATTGCGCGGCTTGCCGAGAAGGTCACGCATCTTCAGTCTCACGTCAACCGTCGGATCCGTCGCATCGTCGAGCCCGAAATTATCGTGTCGTTCTATCACGACACCGTTATTCCGCTTACCAAAGCCGGGCAGGTCGCGTACCTGTTTGCGCGTGCCGAGCGTAGGGAGACGCCGTAATGCAGTACCGGGTTGTCGCTACTCTCGGCCCCGCGAGCCGCTCCGAGTCGCCCTGGCGCGCGTTGCTGAACGCCGGCGCCGATGCCTTTCGGTTGAATACCTCACACCTCTCGCTCGAGGCGCTCGAGCAGTGGCTCTTTGAGCTTGAGCCGCTTCTCGCGGAGCCGGGAGGACCGTATCTGGTCCTGGATCTGCAGGGGAGCAAATGGCGGCTCGGCGCGTATCCGCCGACAGCGGTCGCCGCGGGCGAGACACTTAGCCTTGTGGCGGCGGAGAGCACCAACATGCCCGCGACGATCCCGGTTCCGCATCCCGACTTCTTTCGAGCCGCGGCCGAGTCACCCGGCGTGATCTTGTTGAACGACGCTAAGACTCGGCTTCAAATCGTGAATAGCGCGGTTGAGCAGCTCGAAGCCGTCGTTGAGCGCGGCGGTGAGCTCAGCGGGCGCAAAGGCGTGGCACTTCCCGGAACCCGGTATCGTAGCGAGGGGCTGCGTGCCAAGGACCAAGCCGTGCTCGAGCTCGGTGCGCAGGTTGCCGCGCAGTGTGGCGGCGTGGAAGCTCCGGTGCGCTACGCCGTGTCGTATCTGCGTGACGGCGCCGAGGCCGCTACCTATCGCGCGGTCTGCGGACGAGAGGCCCATTTCATCGCGAAGATCGAGCGCCAAGAAGCTCTGGGCGACCTCGACGCGATAGAGGAGGCGGCCGATGAGCTGTGGCTGTGCCGAGGCGATCTCGGCGCTGAACTCGGCTTCGCTGAGCTCGGCCGTGCGGCCGCCCGGTTTGCTCGGAGCCTCCCGCGACGGCGTCCGTCGTTCCTCGCGGGGCAGGTGCTCGAGCACATGACCGCGACGCCGACGCCCACGCGTGCCGAGATTTGCGCGCTGCACGACGCGCTCGCCGGCGGCTATCACGGGGTAGTGCTCTCGGACGAAACCGCGATCGGCGCGTACGCCGCTGAAGCCTGCACAACCGCGGCGCTATTCCGTGATTGACGGTAACGCGATAAGCATCACCGCCATCGCGCGGAGCGCAGCGAGCACGCCTATCATAAGGATCTCGGCGCGGGTATCTACTCAAGCAGCTCGACTCGGTCGACCTCGTCGTCTTCGGACTCGGTCGGGATCAAGCACGGAAGTTCGGGGGTCCGATCGATCGTGATGCGCGCGGGGTCCGACGGCATGCGCGTTTCGGGGTCAATCTGCTGTACCGGCTCGTATGGCCCCACCTCGTAGATGCCGTTGAACGGATCACCGTCGCTCGTGACGAATTGTTCGCCGGCCCCGAGGTAGAACCGGGCCGGCCCGATGCGATAGCGACCGTCCGTGATGTAGCGCTGTTCCTCGGTAACCGGAAAGACACAGGCCGGGCTCAGTAAGCGGTCGCTTCGCAGGTCAACCGTCGCGGTTTCGGTCTTACCCCAGAAGCCGCTGACGAGGCGAGGCGCGTTCTCCTCGATCACGAGCTCGCGGTCGACGAGCGGGGCGTCCTCGGCCGGGGCGAGCCCGGTAAGCGGGTCTATCTCAACCTCGATGACCTCGTCGGGGCGCCGTCTCCGTTCCCAGCGGTTCGGCATGATCTGATCGGAATCCAACTCGAGCTCGAGCTCGTTCGTTTCGTGCTCCTCGTTGAGGGTCTGGTCGAGGACGTTAGGATCGATGATTTCGTCTTCCTCGGCCGCGAGAACTGTTTCGGTGTACGCCCCCCAAATCTGCGCGGCGTGCACCCCGGTTAGCGTCACATCGGCATCCTCAGCTGCGCGGTGCGCGGCGCCGTCGTCGTCCACGCGGTATTCCATCG
>Ga0207421_10004411_pt1 | contig 16186 bp, 19 predicted proteins | sample SodLakKL_010_SED_4_FD_187542 | JGI IMG/M metagenome (GOLD analysis project Ga0207421, IMG submission 187542) | Alkaline sediment microbial communities from Lake Tanatar, Kulunda Steppe, Russia - 8KL_010_SED (SPAdes) (version 2) | ecosystem: Environmental > Aquatic > Non-marine Saline and... | reverse complement strand
GCCCATTGAAGAGACCCATCAGCGGTGAACGCATAGACCACGCTCGAAGACACTGTTTGCCGACCTGCTTCGTCTTGTTCGACCCGCCGTGCAGCAATATAACTCAACTCTGGCGTGCCGAGCGTATCAACCACCGTCGGTTGCGCATGATGTGCTGTACATTTCGGCGAGCCAACATCCTCGGCTGTGATATACTCCCACTGGACGCGCCCAGAATCACGCTCAAATGCGGAGACACGTCCTTCTGGCCCCCGGTGTCCCACGATTACTCGCTCTGCCGTGCTCGCAAGCGAACTCACAGCGCTTGTCGTCTGCTGAGTCGACCAGCGTGTTTCTCCCGTAAGCGACGCAACTTGGACAGTTCCGTTTGGCGTCCCGGTAATAACGGCTTCTTCGGTAAGCACCATCGCGGACTGGTTGTGATACCGATGGGTTGTCCCCTCGCCGGCTTTGGGATGTCCGAACTCACGCTGACGCTGCGTTTCCGGCCGCTCAGTCACCGTTGTTTCAGTTTCGTGTCTCATAGTCTGCTTGCTATGACATCTCTCGTGGATTCCTTAAAACAATTTTGTTTGGGATAACTAAAGATAATTTTATGAGTGCGGTGGACGGTCCTGTTGGCATCAAACCCATAGATAGTGCAAGGAATTTTCCTCCTGCCAGCCAACGTCCCTGTATGGACCAGCGAATATACGACCATGCGGAGACGCTTGTTGACTGGAGCGCACAGATTGAAGCCGGTGATAACGTTATTGTCCACGTCGATGAAGGCGCACACGACCTGGCAGTTGCCGTTGCCGAACAACTGGGAGAGCGCGGTGCGAACGTCGTCACCCGCTATAGTTCTCCGGAGGTTGACGGCGCATATCTCCGTGCCAGCGACGGCGAGTTTGCGGAGAATCCCACGTTCGAGTATGACCTCTACGCGCAGGCGGATAGCGTGCTGTCACTGCGTGGTACACGCAATACGGCCGAACAAGCGGATATTCCCGACGAAATCACGGACGCCTACCAGCAGTCGCGGATGGAGATTCGCGAAGCACGCTATGATACCGACTGGGTTTCGACCGTCCACCCGACCCGCGCGCTCGCCCAGCAGGCCGGGATGAGCTACGGTGCATACTGTGATTTCGTCTACGATGCCATCCTCCGCGATTGGGAATCGCTCGCCGAGGAGATGGCACAGCTAAAGGACCTGCTCGATGAAGGTACCGAGGTTCGACTCGTCAAGGAATCCGATGGCACCGACCTCACGATGTCAATCGAGGGACGTACGGCAGTCAACAGCGCTGCGAGTGTCGCCTACGATTCACACAACCTTCCGAGCGGCGAGGTCTTTACTGCACCCGCAGAAACCGCTGGGACAGTTGTCTTCGATATCCCGATGACGATTCGCGGTACCACGTTCCGCGATGTCACCCTCACGTTCAAAGATGGAGTTGTCGTCGACTGGGAGGCAGCCGAAGGCGAAGAGACGCTGACGTCTATCATCGAGACTGATGGTGGTTCACGCCAACTCGGCGAACTTGGCATCGGGATGAACCGTGGCATCGACCGCATTACCGACCAGATTCTATTCGACGAAAAGATGGGCGGAACGGTGCATCTGGCGCTTGGACGTGCCTACGATGCCTGTCTTCCGGAGGGTGAAACCGGCAACGAGAGCGCCGTGCACGTCGATATGATAACGGACATGCGAATGGACGGAACCAGATTAGAGATTGACGGCGAGGTCGTTCAACGTGACGGCATCTTCCGGTGGGAAGAGGAGTTTGACGGCTCATAGATATACGACTGACCGACGCTGCTGTCGTAGATAAGTGTCCCCCGCGGCAGTCGGAGACACCGCCAGGCCAGATACCAGTCCCCTGCCGCACCGCTCGTGTTTAACAACAGAACGAATAGTGCAGTCAATGCGACGAGAGGGGTTGCAGCCAGCAGCGGGAGACAGACGAGCGTGATGACGATTGCTGGTGCAAGGGCAATCACAACTAATTCCTCACAGCGCTGGAACTGGTCGAGAGCGACGGTATAGATGCCACCGACACCTGGTGCAACGCCGTAGGTCACGTCATAGCCGTAGAGCCGGAACGCAATGGCATGGAGAAACTCGTGTGTAACGGCAGTCACGAACAGCGCAATCCCAAAGGGGACGACAAGAGTAATCAGCGCTCCAGGAATCGGTCCAACGCCTGCAAGCACTGGTTCGATAAACAGCCAGTGCAGTATCTCATCCTGTACGATAACGAATAGCCCGCCAAAAATCAGTGCGGCCAGCAATGCAAGCGGAACGGGAAGCACGAACAACACACCGGAGGGATACTGGAACTGCTCTGGAGCGTCATAGCCCGCAGGCTGTGGCGTGTGCACTCGTTTCGACGGAGATGGGCGTTCGTTCACAGTATCCAACACTCCAACGCCAGTTTTTACGACTGAGTTCAGTCGCAGCGACGGTTTGCTCAGGCCCGCGCCTGAATAACCTCAACCTCTTCGGCATCGGCTGTTTCGACGTCAAGGTGCATGGGGACGTACTCCCGGCGCTCGTAGGTTTCGCGCTCGTCGGAGGTGCCGACGGTACACCAGAGCTGTGGCCGGTCCGGTCCGTGCCAGTCGCCCTGGCGGTTGATGCCGAAACAGACGAGTTCCTCGCCATCGTGTGAGATGACTGCCCCCTTCCGGATACCGGGGTCACCATGGATGATGAGTTTATGCATACATCACCCTTCGATTGAGGCATTCTTAATGACTTCGGAGCCGATTATGTCACAACGCTTAATTTCGGCCGCTGAGAACGGACGGGCAATGGAGTACTTAGTCGACGGTATTTTACACCTTTCTCCGTTGGCTGTCGAGTTTGCGGGTATCGAGCTTTCAGAATCACTGATTGCCTGGCTCGGAATGGCGCTCATTCTGGTGTTACTCGCGCTTTCTGCGTTTTTCTCTTCATCCGAGATTGCCATGTTTGCGTTCCCGAATCACCGACTCGAAACTGTCGTCGAGGAAGGTAAACCTGGTTCGAAAACCCTCAAAAAGCTCAAAAGCGACCCACATCGCCTGCTCGTGACGATTCTCGTCGGGAACAACCTCATCAATATCGCGATGTCCTCGATAGCGACCGGGCTCCTTGCGTTCTTGCTCGGCAATCAGAGTCAGGCGGTCTTCGTTGCCACGTTCGGAATTACTGCGCTCGTGTTGCTCTTTGGCGAGAGCGCACCCAAATCCTATGCCGTCGATAACACGGAATCATGGGCACTCCGCATTTCCCGACCGCTCAAACTCGCCGAAATCGTCCTCTGGCCGCTGGTCGTTCTGTTCGATTATCTCACACGCGTCGTGAACAAGGTGACTGGCGGGCAATCGCGCATCGAAGATACGTACGTCACGCGCGATGAAATCCGCGATATCATCGAATCGGGAGAGCGTGAGGGTGTCCTCGAAGAAGAGGAGCGCGAGATGCTCCAGCGGACGCTGCGATTCAACCGAACGATTGCCAAGGAGGTAATGACACCACGTCTTGATATGACCGGCATCGAGAAAGACGCCTCTCTCGATGAGGCAATCGAGACCTGTATTCAGAGTGGCCACGACCGCCTTCCGGTATATGAAGGCTCCCTCGACAGCGTTATCGGTATCGTCGAGATTACCGACCTCGTCCGTGACCGCCATTACAGCGAAAACGACGACGAACAACCGCTCTCGTCGCTCATCGAACCGACGCTACACGTACCGGAGTCGAAAAACGTCGACGAACTGCTGGCGGAGATGCGCGAGGAACGACTCAACATGGTCATTGTCATCGACGAGTTTGGAACGACAGAAGGGCTGGTGACCGTCGAGGACCTCGTTGAGGAGATTGTCGGAGAAATTCTCGAAGGTGGGGAAAAAGAGCCAATCACGTTCCTGAACGACGATACCGCGGTCGTCCGGGGTGAGGTAAATATCGACGATGTCAACGACAAGTTGGGAATTGAACTTCCGGAAGGCGAGGAGTTCGAAACCATCGCCGGATTCATCTTCAACCGTGCCGGCAGGCTGGTCAATCAGGGCGAATCAATCGAGTACGACGGCCTCGATATCAGGGCGGAAAACGTTGACAACACGCGTATCATCGAGGTTCGAATTACAGGGCTCGAAGCATACGAGCCACAACCGGATGACGAAGAGTCGTGAGACCAGCATACCGCTGTGGAGTCTGCTACTCACCAAACTCGTCGATGCGCTCGCGAACGGCCGTCGTCCACGTATCGAGCGCCTCGTGCATCCGCTCGCGTGCTTCATCGAGGGGAGTCGCGGAGTACTGATAGATATGTCCACCACCATCGAGGAGTCGCCGTTCACGGGTTGCGAGACCTTTCTCCCGGAGCGTCGATAACGACCGGTTGACGTTACTGCGGTCGCGCTCAAGTTCGGCAGCCAACTCTTCGACCGTGCTACCCGGGTTTTCGACGAGCACTTCGTAGGTCCGTGCCTCATGGGTCTGAATCCCGAAGATACACGAGAGCACCTCTGATAGCTCTGGTTCCCCGTCAAGCATCAACTCAACAAAATGTTCGGCTTGCGGGTCAACTCGGCTCATACTCACGGTTATCGGTGATAGTGAATAAATCCATGCGTTCGGAACCGGCCTGTGGCACTCAACTCACTCCAACTGTTGTTCGAACGATTGTGGACCATCGGCAGCGAGGACGGAGTCGACGTAGTGTGCCTGCAGCGAGTCGTGATTGTCCAACTCGAGTTCAGCCATCCACTCGTCGCGGAGGATGTTACCGCGGTGAAGCACCGTTACCCGGTCGAGTGACTGCTCGAATGCCGAGACATGGTGTGTCGAGACGAGTACGGTGTTCCCTTCCTCGACGTACCACTCCAGAAACCCGAGCAGACGCTCTTTGGAGACATCATCGAGCGCGCCGAGCGGTTCATCCAGTAACAGCATATCTGGCTGTTTTATGAGGGCGAGCGCAAGGTCGAGTTTTCTGGCGTAGCCTCCCGAGAGGTCGCCCGCTTCCCGGTCAAGGGCGGGATTCAGCCGCAGTTCGTCGACGACCGTCTGGTTCCATCCCCAGTCGTCCCCACCAGCCAACTGTGCAAACGTCTCGATATTCTGCCGAACCGTCAGTCCGGGATAGAAATTCGGTGATTGGAACCCACAGCCGACACGCCCATGCGGCCCGTCGATGGTTCCTGAATCCGGTTGTGCTAACCCAAGGACAATGCGGAGCAGCGTCGATTTCCCCGACCCGTTCGGCCCAAGCAGACAGTGGTAGGTGCCGGATTCGACCGAAAGCGACAGGTCATCAAGTGCAACGACGTTCCCGAAGCGTTTCGTTACGTTCTCCAGTTGCAACGCGGCGTGAGTCTCCGACATTTATTCTGACCTCCGGTAGTAGGTGATTGCGGCGAACAGGGCGACAAACGCCAACAGTTGCAAGAGTACCAGCCCCAGTAGCCAGTCGGTAAATAGCGATATCTCGCTGTCTTTGAGCATACGACTCCGGACGATTACCCCTGCGTAGTATGTCGGGACGAGTTCGACGATGGTCGACCGCAGCGGCGAGAAAAACCCGCGGGGAAAAACCAGTCCGGAGAGGATGAGTGTCCCAAAGAGCACCACCAGATTGAGCAGTTGGCCGGTCCGACTGAACCGCGTCAGGATGACAATCGTGAGACTCACCGTCGCAGCGAGCAAAAAGGTCAGCAGGAGTACGGCAATCCCCCACGGGTCACCGGTATCGACGCCATAGCTGTAATACCACGAAACGGCATGAAAGACCAGCAGTGGGAGCGCCATGAGTGCCGTCAGAAAGGCAAGTTTCGTGACGACGACCGATTCGAGACTCGCCTCGACGCGAAGACGGTCGAGCACCGGCTCTTCTCGTCGAAGCGAGTACGGGACGTAGGTGAAGGCAATAAAGAGCAACAGCCCCATCATAAATCCAGGATAGAGATACTCCTCGAAGCCGCGCTCCTCTCCCGATACCTCCTGTTCAACGGTCAGGTTCTCGGAGAACCCAGCGGCCTGTAACTCGAAGGCAATCAAATCCTGAATGAGTTCCGACGGCGACTGGAAGGGTGCAATGGAGCCATCAGTAACAAGCGTAAAGGTGGCGTTTGTCTCCGGTTGTAAGTAATCGGGTGGAACGACAACGATGCCGTAGACACTCTCCCGTTCGAGCAACCGCTCTGCCTTCGTACGGGAGTCGACGATTTTGGCATCAGTCCACGGGTCGACGCTTCGCATGACGAGTTCCAGTTCGGTATCGCTGACTTCTTCATCACCCTCAACGACAGCGACGGGGATATGTTCCGGCACGACATCCTGAAAAACGAGCGACGCCCCGCCGACGGCCAGCGGCACAAACAACAGGAGAAAGACGAGCACCAGCAGGTGACGCCGACTCCAGTGTAACTCCGTTTTCAACAGCGCGCGAAGGGACATAGGCGACTACGCTGACCCGTTGAAAAACTCCGCAAGTTCCTCGCTCGATGTCGTGAACGAGATGGTAACATGCTCGTTGTCACGTTCGACCGAGAGTCGCGAGAGTAAGTCATCATCATCCAGTTCATCCCCAAAGACCGGGTCATCACCGTCAAGTACGAGGTTAATGGTTTCCTCGAACGATTCGGCATCTTCCGTGGTCTCCATCGTCAACTGCATCGCGAAGGTATCTTCTGGCGAGTCATCTCCGTTCTCATCGTCTCCGTCTGCAGCTTCCTCATCATCTCCGTCCGTTTCTTCATCCGCTTCACCAGGACCAGTTTCCGGGCCACCGCCACCGATTTCATCGAGCAACGTCCCACCATCGTCCTCGATTTCAGCCGTTGCATACATCGCCGTCAAAATCTCCGGTTCGGGGAGCAGCCCCAGGCCGCCAGCGAGCGCTTCGTTAATATTTTCCAGGATAGCAGCAAGGTCGTCGTCGGAAAGCGATACGAGTGCCTTCATGTGGCCGTTTCCGGCGGCCTCGTAAGCGGCCTCGAGCCCTCCTGACAGCCCGTCCTCGGTTCCCTGCTTGACGTCGATGGCATCGGTCACTGCGGCTTCCGAGCCGATAATCACAGTTGAAGGGTCTTTCTCAGCCAGCCACAACGGCCCACCGTCCGTTTCGGTAACGTCGATAGCAACATCAGCGTACGATTCGCTGTCGAGCGAGCCGATATGTGATTCAACCCACGACCGTACGCCATCGCTGTCACCGTCCGTTCTGATGACGGCTGCCTGATATGCGTCAGCTTCGTCGGATTCGTCACGGTAGAAAAACGTCGAATCAATGTATGTAACATCGCTTGCAGCCAGTTCGACAACGAGTGTCGAGTACGTTAACTCGGATTCGCCGGTCTGTGGGAGGTCGGTCCCAACGTCGATGAGGCCAGTTAACACGACTGCCGTCTCTTCGTCCGTTGCCATCTTTTCGTCGGCAAATAGCGCGCCGTCAGCGTCTGCTGGCACGCCAGCAAGTTCGTCGTCTGCACCGTGTCCGTCACTGCTGCCGGGACTGTCGTCATCATCCCCAAGAAAGTCAGCACAGCCCGCAAGCGAGAGCGTTCCGGCCGCAGCTAACGTTCCAAACGCCCGCCGTGACAGTGGCCACTGCTTTTCGTTGTCGTGGCGAGTTTGGTTTGTAACCTCCTTCTCAGTCGGTGAAACACGGCGTGCCATTTCTGAATAGGTGACGTAACGATGAGCAGTGCAAAGAAACTGTCGTCGGAATCATGTATCGACCGGTATAACCATTTTTGCGCTTGCTCGCTAATGAGTACGTATGTCCCCTGGAAAACTCATCCTGTACCTGGTTGGTGCGCTTTTGGTCCTCGTCATCGCAAGCGCGGTCGTCTCAGCCGTCTTTGCGCTTGTCAGCTTTACCATCTGGCTGCTGTCCGTTATCATTGCCTTGGCCGTGTTGGGTGGTCTCGGCTACGGGGCCTACAAGCTGTACGGTCTGCTCAGCGGCGACAGTTCCTCACAGGGAACTGTTTCAACCGACTATGGACTCTCCGGGTCGACCCGGTATGAGACGGACGTCGACTCGCTTTCGGCCGGCTCATCCGATTCGGATATCGACAGCCTCAAAGAACAGTACGCCGCTGGCGACCTCTCGGAGGCTGAATTCGAGCGCCAAGTCGAGCAGGCACTCGATACCGACTCTTACGACAGTATCGACCGCGAACTCCAGCGCGAACGGTCACGGTGACTGCCGGAGTCACACACCGAGCAAGGAAAACAGCCGCTCAGGGTCGCCGTCCATTTTCGAAAGTAGCTCGGACATTCGTGCTTGCACCGACTCGTCGACGGTCACGTGTACCATCCCTTCGCCGGGTTGCCCATAAACGACGCTGGCTCCGTGTTGTGCGGCGACGATAACCGGCAGCGCAGCGAGGTCTTCCTCGCCATCGACGGCGATAAGAGTCGACTCCGTTGCGGTCATCGCTGTCTGCAGTGCGGTCAAGAGTTCGTCGGTGAGGACGGCCGCCGGATTCTTGACCTGTTGCTCTTTGTCGAACCCATCGAATTCGGTGATAGTCGTCGAAATTTCGTCGTCAACTGCTGTCCGCTCGGTCTGTTCGTCGACGAGCGCAACGTCCGGCGTGCAGCCGGCTTTGATGAGATGGTAGGTAACGACATCGCCCACCGCAAACAGCGGCTCTCCTGCCTCAGCGAGTAACTCGTCCGCCTCGGTAAAAATCGGGCCAGCAGGCTCTTTGAGTTCGCCTCGTAACGATTCGGGAAGTGAAACAACGGGTGTTGCCACGGCTATTACCGGACTTTCAGTGCGTAGGTTCCCGGCTGAGTGACGTTCATCTCCTCGGCAATTTGACTTTCGTCGGGGTGGGAAATGACGACATATCCCGCCCAGTCCTCGGTCAGCGAGGTCGAGCCACAGGCAAAACAGGACTCGGCTTCCTCCGAATCCTGGACGAAGTGACATTCACGACAGGCAAGCCGTTTCGCCATCAGTTCTCACCCGGTTCTGCCGCTGCCTCGCGTTGTTCACGCTCGGCTTTCAGCCAGCCGTGTTTCCCGAGTCCAACCTGCTTTGCGGTGAGACCAATCTTTGAATCCCGTGGATTGCGTTCGTCGATGCTCTTTGTGACGATACGGGCACGCACCGAGTCGCCAACGCCGAGTGTCTCGTTGGACTCACGTGAGGCCAGTGCCTGATTTTCGCCATCGTAGGCGAGATACTCGTCGGAAATTTGCGAGACGTGAAGTAGTCCATCCACTGGTCCGATACCCACGAAGGCACCAAAGTTGACAACCTCAACGACTTCGCCGTCGACCACTTCCTGCATCTGTGGGTCAAAGGTGAGTGCGTCGAAGGTTGCGTCGTAGTAGACGCCAGGCTCGTTCGGCAGGACGGCACCCTCGCCAATCTCCCCGACTTCGATGACGGAGACGACGGAGCCGACCTCTTCGTCGACGCGTCCTTCCAGTTTGTCCTGGAGAAGTTTCTTCACGAGTTCTGGCGTTACGTCTGCCAGATGCTCCGGTGGTACTTCGACCGTATCGCGTAGTGTAACCCGTTTGTACATAGCTATCGATTAGTTGTTGATGCCGAGTTTTGTCCCCCCGCGTAAACTAATTACCGATACGCCCTCGGCATGGAGGCGCTCTTTGAGCGGTCTGTCGTTCGTCACGACGTATTCCGCATCCACGGTGTAGGTGAGTTCGATGACTGCATCGTCCGCGTAGGTATGTTCGGTTTCCCGTTGTTCACAGCGTGCAAGCAAATCCAGGCCGACGCTTGCGGCGGTGGCTTCGGTCCCTGAGCCGTCGGCCAGTTTCTCCAGTTCCGCGACGACCGCTTCGGGAACCAGATAGGTCGGTTTTCCAACCAGCCGTTCGACCTCGTCAAACAGCCTGACGTTTGATTCGACGGGCATCATCAGTGCGTTGGTATCGAGGACGACGTTCACTGTAGCGTTCCGAAGCCGATGAGTCGCCAGCGTGCACCGACGCGGCGATTGATTGCAATCTTAATTCCCGGTTCGGCACAGACCGGCCGTTTGAGTGCGACTTCACACTCGCCATCTCGGGCACTCGTCACTGAACCGACTGTTGTCGCGGTGCCAACGGTCAGCATGAGCGGTTCGCCGGTCGAAATATCGTCGATGGTGTCGCTCTCGTCGCCACCGACAACCCGGTCAAGCAGCGTCACTTCCATCGTGAACTGCTCGTGAGTCGGTGGCAGCGTTCCTGGTGGCCCGGCGACCTGTCCAGCCAGTGCGTCACCTTTGGTGATAGCTGGGTCGAGTCCGGTTCCGACACCAAGCAACCCGCCCGGAGTCGCTTCGTCAACTGATTCGCCACCAGCCTGCAGCGACCGAATCGTCGTCTCGATTGGCTCCCATTCGGTCTGGCCGCCGTGTTCGCGTTCGCGGCCGGGTCGAAGCTCAATTGCTTCATCAGGGGTGAGCTTTCCCTGCACGAGCGTGCCGCCAAGAACACCGCCAATAAGCGAGTCCCAGGTGGTTCCTGGCCGGTTGATATCGAAACTGCGAGCGATCTGCATCCGTGCATCCGCAGCAGGGTCGCGCTCCGGCGTTGGAATCTCCTCCTCGATGGTCTGAATCAACAGGTCAAGGTTGACCTCCTGTTGAGCGCTGACCGGGACGATCGGTGCATCCTCAGCGACCGTGCCTTCGACGAACGTCTGAATCTGTTCGTAGTTCTCTCGCGCTCGCTCGGCATCGACGAGGTCGATTTTGTTCTGTGCGATGACGATGTTCTCGATACCGATGATATCGAGTGCCATCAGGTGTTCTTCTGTCTGTGCCTGTGGGACTTGCTCGTTAGCGGAGACGACGAGGACGGCACCGTCCATCAACGAGGCACCTGAGAGCATCGTCGCCATCAGGGTCTCGTGACCCGGTGCATCGACGAACGAAACCGTTCGCAATACCTCGCTTTCCGTGCCGTCAGGACATTCTGGCTCAACGGTATAACAGTCAGGCGCGTCCAGCTCCGGACACTGCCTGAACGTCGAATCAGCGTAGCCAAGCCGAATAGAAATACCGCGTTTCAGCTCTTCAGAGTGCTGGTCCGTCCACTCGCCGCTCAAAGCCTGCACGAGCGTCGTTTTCCCATGGTCGACGTGGCCGACCAACCCGATGTTTACCTCCGGTTGTTTGTTCGCTGTCATCTCGGGAGTAATATGGGTTGAGTTATCCTCCTGCGGGTGATAAACTTACTGTTTTGCCAGCGCAGCCTGTAATCATCCTCTCTTTGCTTGCCCTGTCGCGTGCTGTTGTCAACGACAGGTTCAGGTGGTTCTCACTACGAATTATCTCACAAGCAGATGCAACGGACAGTCAATTCGGCTGACGGAACGCCAATTGTGTACGAGCAACACGGTACAGGGACACCCATTGTCTGTCTCCATGGTACCGGCGTCACCCGTGAGATGTGGTATGGGATTGCGGGGGAACTTGCTGATGAGGCCGCAGTTATTGCCGTTGACCGCCGCGGCCGGGGCGAAAGCGGCGACACCGAGCCATACGCGTTCGAGCGCGAACGCGAGGATGTGGAGAGCGTCATCGATTCGCTCGACGAAGAACCCATTCTCGTGGGAAGTTCCTTCGGCGGGTTGCTTGCACTCACTGTTGCCCAAACACGGTCAATTGCTTCGCTGGCGCTCTATGAACCGCCATTACCAGCCCTTACTATCGGCGAGGGTGAATCGCTTGCGGCGCGCATGGAAGACCATCTCAACAGTGGTGAGCGAGAAGCTGCGGTCAAACTCTTCTTTACCGAAGCGGCGGGTGCAGAGCACGTCGAGCACTGGCCTATCTGGCCGGCGTGTGTCGACCTCGCCGAGACGATGGTTCGGGAGTGTCGTATTGTCGAATCCTTCGACCTCGACGGTATCGATATCTCGGTCCCAACGCTGTTGTTCACCGGTGAGTACAGCCCTGCATACCTACAGGAGGGCATCGCAATTCTCGACGGACAGATAGCGGACTCGCGAGTCGTTACCATCGAAGGAGCCGGCCACGCTGGCGTTGCGACCGCCTCAGCGCAGGTCGCTGAGGCACTTTCTGCAGAACTGCTCTAGCGTTGGTCAACGTCGCCAGTTCCCATCGATAAGCTTGCCAAGTATCCCGCTCGGCAGCCCGAGGCGAATGAGTCGGTCAAACCACGCCGACGGAAGCAGCCACTGTAATCTCGGGAGCCAGCGAGCGCGTGCGCCCACACGGTAGCGAGCGTTCGGTGACACAGCACAGGTCGCATCAACCACCGTTGTGGCAACTGTTTCGACGTCAGTCGAACGCGGTCCGTATCCGTCGAACGACCGGTACTCCTCGGCGTAAGGACTGTCGTCTTTTTTACGCAGATTCTCCGCTGCTCGCTCGTTCAATCCCGTTTGCACGGGGCCGGGTTCGACGAGGGAGACCGAGACACCACACGGCCCGACTTCACGGCGAAGCGCATCAGCATAGCCCGCAAGACCCGCTTTTGCTGTGCTGTATGCACCGTGGTAGGGCAGTGGGACTGCCCCTGCCATGGAACCGACGATGACGATGCGTCCCCCTCGCTCACGGAGCGTCGGCAGCGTGGCCTGAACGAGCGTATGGACGGCGACAAGGTTCGCCTCTAGGTGGCGCGACAGCTCTGCCGGTGAACACTCCTCTAGCGCACCGAGTTGATACCAGCCGACACAACTGATGACGGCATAGGGTTCGATAGCGTCGACTGCCTCGCGAACCGCAACGCTATCTCGGAGGTCAACCTGTTTCGTCTCGATAGCCTGCGGAAGCGAATCAAGCGCCGTTCCATCGATATCGAGACCCACGACATCGATATCGCGTTCGTGGAGTTGAGCCACGACGGCACGGCCGATTCCACCGCCAGCTCCAGCGACGATGACGCACATAGCAGGCTGTTCGCCTCCGTGATACAAAGGTCACCGTGTCTATTCTCTGCCGATTAATTTCGACAATTGTTGAAACAAGATTTAAGCACTGTCGAACCTACCGTTCCGTTGAGTATGCCAGTTCCATACCGAAAATCCCACTCTGTTCGCAACGATTTCCAAGGACGGACCTACGCCTGTCCGAACTGTCACGAGACGATGGACGCAACCCGTTCTCAGCATGTCTGTGTATCCTGTGGTCACGTCTCCAGACGAGGGGCGGACTAACAAGCCGACGACATCAAATACGCACGGCGTGAGCTACGGGTATGGGTTGGTTGCAGCGGCTACTTGGCACGGAACCATCGGCGGAGCGGTCGGTTTCCACAACGCAGGTCGGCCTGTTTGTGGATGGGCCGAACGTCTTTCGTGACGAGTTTGATGTCGACCTTGATGAGCTACGTGAACTGGCGACCGAGGAAGGCGACCTCTCGGTGACGCGGCTCTATCTCAACGAGCATGCGACGCCTGCACTCATTCAGGCAGCCGAAGCACGGGGTTACAGCGTCATCACGACGAGCGGCGATGTCGACGTTCGCCTTGCGGTCGACGCGACAGCAGCTGTCGTCGATGCCACTGTCGATGTTCTCGTGATTGTCTCCCGCGATACGGATTTCAAGCCAGTGCTCGAACGGGCCGCAGAGCGCGGTGTCCGGACGGTTGCGATTGCCCCCGGCGAGTTTGGCCGCTCGGACGCGCTGCAGAATGCGGCACAGACGGCGATGACACTCGAATAGTAGCTTTGGGGGATGATAGTTGGAAATATGATTACTCAGAATAGGATATTCTCACATATCATACTTTGAACTACGATTATCCAACGTATTTTCTCACCCCGTAGTCAAAGAGGCCGCTTCGGAACGCGACGCTGTCACCCTGTTCACCGTCGACGATGTCGCCTCTGCAGTCCGACGAACTGCATCTCAGCTCGCTAACTTTCCATATATGACAATCCTTTTCGGCCATAGCGCTCGTAGGCAAGCCCATGACAGAACCCGATGCGGAGCAGATACGCGAGCGCCTGACTGCGGTTGAGGACCCGGACCTCGGGGACGATATCGTCTCGCTCGGACTTATCAACGCCATCGATATCGACCACGATGATGAAGTAGTCTATATCGACCTCGTGCTTGGTGCGCCATACTCACCAACGGAAACGGGTATCGCCGGAAGAGTTCGAGAAGAACTCGCCGACCTCTCCTACGAACTTGAACTCTCTGCAACCATCGACCGCAATGTCGACCCGGAGGAAGACATTCTCCCGCACGTGAAAAACATCATCGCCGTCTCCTCGGGGAAAGGTGGCGTCGGAAAGAGCACGCTCGCGGTCAACCTCGCTGCCGGACTGGCTGATATGGGCGCACGGGTTGGCCTCTTTGATGCTGACATCTACGGACCGAACGTTCCGCGGATGGTCGCCTCGGACGAAGTCCCGCAGGCGACGGCCAACGAGACAATCATTCCACCGGAGGCTTACGGGATGAAGCTGATGAGCATGGATTTCCTCCTCGGGGAAGAGGACCCGGTCATCTGGCGAGGTCCGATGGTCCATAAGGTGCTCACACAGCTCTGGGAGGACGTCGAGTGGGGCGCGCTCGATTATATGATTGTGGACCTTCCGCCGGGAACGGGCGATACACAACTGACACTGCTTCAGACTGTCCCGGTTACCGGTGCGGTCATCGTCACGACGCCACAGGAGGTTGCACTTGATGACGCGCGTAAAGGGCTACAGATGTTCTCGGAACACGAAACCCCGGTTCTCGGTATCGTCGAAAATATGTCGTCGTTCACTTGCCCCGACTGTGGCGGGACCCACGATATCTTCGATAGCGGCGGCGGTAGGGAGTTTGCCGACCAGGCTGAGATGCCGTTCCTCGGCGAAATCCCGCTGGACACAGACATCAGAAAGGGAGGTGACGGCGGTAAACCGCTCGTCCTTGAAGAGGGTGAAACGAGCGATGCGCTCCGGTCGTTCACCCAGACTACAGCCAACATGCAGGGTATTGTCCACCGAAACGAGCATCGGAACCGGGAGTAAATCTTACAAACTGCTGTGAATATTCGCCTTTTAGTTTGGCTCTTTCAGAAACATCACCATCAGTCGGTCACTTGTTTGACAAGACCGCCGGCCAATCGATAACGAAATCATTTTGCTGGGAACCCTCGGAACAACTGGCAACGAGTGGCTATGCACGGCAACAAACGTAACACAACATGGAGGTGCAAGAACGGTGTCGGATAACCGGGTACTTGTTCCGCTTTCGGCATCGTCGACGAACCGGCAAACAATCGAATACGTGGTCAGAACTGCCCTAGAAGGTGGCCCTGCGACGCTTCGACTGGTCTACGTTCATCCCCCAGAGATACAGGCTGACGACCAGACCGCTCGTGGGCAAGCCGTGGATGACCTGCTCAAGCGCGCTAGCGTCTGGGCGGAAGAAGATAGCAAACAGTTCGAGGCTACACTCACGGTCGAGACGGCCCAGCTCGGAATGGACAAGTATCTGTTCAGTCCATCGGATATCGCCGAGACGATTGCCCGCGATGCAATCGAAACCGATACTGACCGGGTGGTTTTTGACCCTCGCTATGACCCCGGAATCGGTGCACCCTTGCTCCGGCCGCTAGAGTATGAACTCACCAGATTCGATGGGTTCACCGTCGAGGAGGCACCCTCTGGCCGACAGACGCGACGGACACCGTTTCTTGCGCGAACGAGTCTGCCACAGATTGGCGCAATCTTCGTTATTTCGTTCGCCTTCTATCAGATTCTGGCAGCGGACCCGACCTACTGGTTTGAGATTGTGACCGGTGTCGTCTCCGCGGCTATCGTTGCTATTGGCCTGTCACAGGTGACGTTCACCCGTAACCCGACGTGGCAGACGCCCGCTCGATTGGTCCGTCACACTATCTACATCCCGTATCTGCTCAAAGAGATTATCAAATCGAACATCCTGGTTGCTGCCGTCATTCTGCATCCAAAGCTTCCAATCGAACCGCGAATGACGCGTGTTCGTCCTGCTGTCTGGGGAAGCCTCCCGATGACGGCTCTTGCAAACAGCATCACGCTCACGCCGGGAACGCTCACAGTCCGTATCGACGGCAGAACGTTGACCGTCCACACGCTGGTTCCGGCCGCCCGTGAGGGTCTGTTTGCGGGTGATTTGGAGCGAGCGATTCGGTTTGTCTTTTACGGACGCGACGCGGCAAAAATCACGAGCCCGGAAGACCGCGGTGAGGCCGAGCTTATCGACTCGACTGACGAACCAAGTTCG
>Ga0207421_10004410_pt1 | contig 16188 bp, 13 predicted proteins | sample SodLakKL_010_SED_4_FD_187542 | JGI IMG/M metagenome (GOLD analysis project Ga0207421, IMG submission 187542) | Alkaline sediment microbial communities from Lake Tanatar, Kulunda Steppe, Russia - 8KL_010_SED (SPAdes) (version 2) | ecosystem: Environmental > Aquatic > Non-marine Saline and... | reverse complement strand
CTGATCCTGGAGAACAACCTGATCAAAGAGCACCGGCCGCGCTATAACGTCCTGCTGCGGGACGACAAGTCGTACCCGTATATCTACCTCTCCAGTCATCAACAGTTTCCGCGGCTAGGCTACCACCGGGGCGGCCGGAAGGGGGCGGGCCGATTCTTCGGGCCTTACCCGAACTCCACCGCCGTGCGCGAGACGCTCGGTCATCTGCAGAAGGTCTTCCCCATACGGCAGTGCCGGGACACGTTCTTCCGGAACCGCTCGCGCCCCTGCCTGCAGTACCAGATCCGACGCTGCACGGCGCCCTGTGTCGGGTACATCAGCGAGGAAGACTATCGCCGCGAGGTGCGGGACGTGGAGCTCTTCCTGGAAGGGCGCTCCGGCGAGGTCATTGCCGAGCTGGTCGAGCGCATGGAGGAGGCCGCGGAGAACCTGGCGTTCGAGCAGGCGGCGCGCCTGCGTGACCGCATTGCCAATCTCCGGCACATCCAGCAGCGGCAGTACGTCGCGCAGGACCGGGACGACGACATGGATGTGGTTGCCTGCGTGGCAGAGGGGGATACGGCCTGCGTTCAGGTTTTTTTCATTCGCGGCGGCAACAGCCTGGGCAACCAGTCGTACTTCCCCAACGTGCCGGGAGGCAGTCGCGAGACCGATATCCTGGCAAGCTTTCTGGCTCAGCACTACATCGGCCGTGCCGCCCCCCCAGAGGTCGTGATCAATCGCCCGGTCCGCGAGCAACGCCTGCTTGAAGAGACCCTGCGCACCCCCTCTGGCGGCGCGGTGGCGATCCGCCATCGTGTGCGCGGCGACCGTCGCCGCTGGGTCGAGATGGCCGAGGAGAATGCCCGCTACGCCCTGTCGGCACGCAGTGCCTCCACGTCCAGCCAACGCAAGCGCTACGGCGCGCTTGCCGAGATCATCGACAGCGACATGCCGCCGGAGCGGATCGAGTGCTTCGACATCTCCCACACCGGCGGCGAGGCAACCGTGGCCTCCTGCGTGGTCTTCAATCAGGAGGGGCCGGTCAAGAGCGACTATCGTCGCTTCAACATCCGCGATGTAACGGCCGGCGACGACTATGCGGCCATGCACCAGGCGCTGACGCGGCGCTACCGGCGCGTGCAGAGCGGCGAGGCACCGCTGCCCGACCTCTTGCTAATCGATGGAGGAAAGGGGCAAGTTGCACAGGCACGGGAAGTCCTCGACCAACTGGGTATCGACGGCGTCGCCCTGATGGGGATCGCCAAGGGGCCGGAGCGTCGCCCCGGTGAGGAGACCCTGCTGCTCGATGACGGGGAGCGGGAACTCGAGTTGCCGGCGGATTCGCCGGCGCTTCACCTGTTGCAGCAAGTGCGTGACGAAGCCCACCGCTTTGCGGTCAGTGGTCATCGCCAGCGCCGCGGCAAGGCACGACGGGAGTCGATCCTGGAAGAGATCCCAGGACTGGGGCCGAAACGCCGCCAGAGCCTGCTGAAACACTTCGGGGGGATGCAGGGAATCCGCCAGGCGGGCGTCGAGGACCTGGCCTGCGTGCCCGGCATCAACCGCTCGCTCGCTCAACGGATCTACGACACGTTCCACGGCTAGGACACCATCATGACGCTGACTCTGCCCACCGCGCTCACACTGTTCCGCATCGTGCTGATCCCGGTCTTCGGGCTCTGTTTCCTCCTGCCTCCGCCGTGGACCAACCTGCTCACCGTGGCCGTGTTCGCCTTAGCGGCGATCACCGACTGGCTTGATGGGTACCTGGCCCGCCGACTCAACCAGTCGTCGGATTTTGGCGCGTTCCTGGACCCGGTGGCGGACAAGCTTATGGTGGCCGTAGCACTGGTTGCCCTCGTGGCGGTCTACCCCGGACTCTGGATGGCGATCCCGGCGGCGGTGATCATTGGTCGCGAAATCGCGGTCTCGGCATTGCGCGAGTGGATGGCGGAGATCGGCAAGCGGGCTAGTGTAGCGGTGAACCAGATGGGCAAGCTGAAGACGGCCGCGCAGATGGCGGCCATCCTCATGCTACTCTATCGCGAACCCATCCTCGGGATACCGATTCCCGAGATCGGATTCATTCTGGTCTGGATGGCGGCACTTCTGACCCTCTACTCCGCCTACGTCTACATGCGAGCGGCGATGGAGGTCCTAGACTGACACGTGGATGGGACGGGCAGGACGCGGGCGACTAGGCCGCCTTCGGCCGCCGGCACCCCGCCGCCGGTTTGAGCCGGCCCTTCGAGGGGGCATCGTTTGGTGCCGACAGCCATCGAGTTGCGGGATCGGGGTAGAGGCCGCGTAGGCGCGGCAAGGCGCCCGGCATGGTGCCCAGGGCCGGACTCGAACCGGCACGGCATAAGCCTGGCGATTTTAAGTCGCCTGCGTCTACCAGTTCCGCCACCTGGGCAGGCGGGGGATCGACTTCGCCATGACATTTGGAGGGGGCGATAGCCGATGGGGAAAGGTGTGGAGGCTAGGGCGGGAATCGAACCCACGTACACGGCTTTGCAGGCCGCTGCATCACCACTCTGCCACCTAGCCAGCGCGTCGCATGATAGCGATACAGTGCTCCGAGGGCAAGGGGGCTACTCCAGGTCGAAGCCGACGAGCACGGCGATTTCCGCCTGATCAGGCAGATCCTCCCGCTGCTCGATCAGCTGATTGCCCGGGAGGGCGCGGGCGATCTCCCGAGCCCGTTCGGCATGCCCCGGCCGATAGAGGATCTTTGTGCGGTCCCGGCGGGCCACGTCGTCCTCCTCACGGGCTTCCGCAACCGATAGCTCAAGGGTCTCCAGGGTATCGACGACCAGGGCTGTCAGTTCCGGTATACCGGAGTGGTTCAGCACGACAACGCCTCCGGTCGCCTCGGGTTCGGGAACCTCGGGACGCGTCAGCAGCCGGCGCTCAATATCCCCCACCCGCCGATCCAGGCGCTCGATCGCTGTCTCGTTGGCGGCAATACGCTCGCGGAGGCTATCCAGATCGCGATCCGGCGGGCGATGCCGGTACGTCCACGTAGCGAAGATCGCCCGCTCGGGCTCAGCGTTGCGCTGCACGGTATCGAACTGAGCCAGGAACTGGAGCTCGGAGTTGCGCGTGATGCGAAACCGAATGCCCGGACGGAAGGACAGGCTCTGCTGATCCCGAGTCGTCGATCCCAGCCCCTGGGTGCCGCGGATCCCGAGATAGGGCTCGGCATCGATGTCGGTATCCAGACCCACACCGGCCTCGGCGGTTAGCCGATTCGCCAGCCGATAGTCGAGGTCGCCGCTGCCGGGATCTTGGCGGTGGTCGTGGCGCTCGAGAGCGCCGCGGAGGTAGAAGGCTCCGGGGACCAGCCAGTCCTCGCCCCGGAAATCGGCACTGACCCCGTAGTTGTGCGATCCGCTCCCAACTCGCTCCCCGGAGTCTGCCGGGTCGACGGTGGTGTAGCCCCGCAGCACCGCCCGGCGACGCCCGTCGTCGTGGATCCGGAAGGAGAAGTCGGTACGGAACGAGCTGCGCAGAGCGTACTCGTCCTCTTCAAGGTCGTGCCGGTAGGGAACCGTGATCGCGACGTCGAAAGGCCCCGGAAGACCGGCGCGCAGCGTGGGCAGGATATCCATGGTCGTGCCCTGGCCCGCGCCGAAATAGCTGAATCCCAGGGTCCCGCGTGCATCGACTTGCCCGGGGTCCAGAACTTGCGTATCGGGGAGGGTCGGCCCGGCCACGGCGCTTGCCGCCGTGGCCAGGGCCGATGCGGCCACGCCCCCTCGCCAGAGCCTCCTACAGCACGCGGCTATAGCGCTTGCCCTCATTGGCTTCGCGCTCCAGGTAGGCATCGAAGGCCATGGCGACGTGGCGGAGCATTAACCGCCCTCTCGGAAGTACCTGAAGGTGGCGGTCGTCCATCTCCATCAGCCCGTCTTCAACCAGCGGCTGCAGCCGTTCCAGGGCATCGGCGAAGTACTCGTTGAAGTTGATGCCGTGCCGCGCCTCAATGTCCGCGTAATCGAGACGGGAGTGGCACATGACCTCGATGATCACCTCCCGGCGTAGCAGATCATCCTCGTTCAGCTCGTAGCCGCGGAAGACCGCCAGGTCGCCGTTGGCGATGCGCTGCTGGTACTCCTCGGGATCCCGCAGGTTCTGGCTGTAGGTGTTGCCGATCTTGCCGATGGAAGTGGACCCCAGGGCGATCAGGTCGCACTCGGCACGTGTGGAGTACCCCTGGAAGTTACGGTGCAGGGTGCCTTTCTTCTGCGCCACGGCCAGTTCGTCATCGGGCAGGGCGAAGTGATCCATGCCGATGAAGACGTAACCGGCCTCGGTGAGTTTCTCGATGGTGCGCCCAAAGATGGTCAGCTTGTCCTCGGGACCGGGCAGCTCGTCCTCGTTGATCTGCCGCTGGATCTTGAACAGGTGCGGCAGGTGGGCGTAGTTGTAGATCGCCAAGCGCTCAGGGCGCAGTTCAATGACCTCGTCCAGGGTCTCCTCGAAGGATTCCACCGTTTGCTTGGGGAGGCCGTAGATGAGATCGACGTTGGTCGAGCGGAACCCGTGTCGCCGGCCTTCCTCGATGATCGAACGGCAGAGTTCGGCACTCTGTACGCGGTTGACCGCTGCCTGCACGTCCTCGTTGAAGTCCTGAACGCCTACGCTCATGCGGTTGAAACCGAGCTCGGCGAGGCGACCGATATCCTCGAGCTGCACGTCGCGCGGGTCGATCTCGATGGAGAACTCCCGGTGATCGGTGTCGTCGAGGGTGAACTGCTCGCGCAGCTTCTCGACCAGGCGGCCCAGATCGTCGACCGTGAGGTAGTTGGGGGTGCCGCCTCCCAGGTGCAGTTGCTCAACGCGTCGGTGGTCTCCGAAAAGTTGTGCCTGGAGCTCGATCTCCCTGAACACGTGCTCCAGGTACTCCTGGGCACGGCCGTAATTCGCCGTCACGATCTTGTTGCACGCGCAATAGAAGCAAACATTGCGGCAGAACGGCACGTGCACATAGACCGACAGGGGGTTGGGTTGATCCGCCTCGTTGGTGGCCCGGGCTGCCGCGGCGTAAGCCTGGGCGTCAAACCCTTCATGGAATTGGGGCGCCGTCGGGTACGACGTATAGCGCGGTCCGCTTACATCGTAGCGGCGCAGCAAATCGCGATCGAAGTCAAGCCGTTGTTCCATAAGAGACCTTTACGCCCTAATCGCTTGGAGGCCAGCGGCGCCGGGGTGCCGGCACCGCCCCGTTCAGCCGTCGAAACGGCGTAGTGCCAGCGTTGCGTTCGTACCACCGAAGCCGAAGCTGTTGGTGAGCACGGTAGTCAGCTTAACCCCCTCGCGCGTCTCGGTGACGATGGGCACGTCACCTGCCTCGGGGTCGAGCTGCTCGATGTTGATCGAGGGCGAGATAAACCCTTGCTCCATCATCAGGAGCGAGTAGATGACTTCCTGGACCCCGGTGGCGCCCAAGGAGTGGCCGGTCAGCGACTTAGTCGATGACATCGGCGGCATGCTGTCCCCGAAGACCTCCCGCGTGGCCTCGAGCTCGGTGATATCGCCGGCCGGGGTGCTGGTGCCGTGGGTATTGATGTAGTCGACCGGCCCTTCGACGTCTTCGAGGGCCTGGCGCATGCAGCGCGCCGCCCCCTCTCCGGACGGGGCGACCATGTCGTAACCATCGGAGGTCGCTCCGAAGCCAACCAACTCGGCGAGGATCGGAGCGCCACGCGCCTGGGCATGCTCAAGCGACTCGACCACGACCATACCGCCCCCGCCGGCAATCACGAAGCCGTCGCGGCTGGCATCGTAAGGGCGGGATGCCTGCTCGGGGGTGTCGTTGTACTTGGTCGACAACGCGCCCATGCCGTCGAATAACTGGGTCAGCGACCAGTGCTCCTCTTCACCGCCCCCGGCGAAGATCAGATCCTGTTTGCCCAACTGAATCTGCTCCATGGCCGCCCCGATGCAGTGAGCACTGGTCGCACAGGCAGAAGTGATGGAGTAATTGAGGCCCTTGATCCGGAACGGTGTCGCCAGGCAGGCCGAGACGGTGCTCCCCATGGTGCGCGTGACGCCGTAAGGGCCGATCTTGCGGACCCCACGGCTGCGCAAGGTCTCGGTGGCGCTAACGATATTCGCTGTCGACGCGCCGCCTGAACCGGCGATCAGGCCAACACGCGGGCTCGAGATGGAATCGTAGTCCAGGGCCGCATCGGCGATCGCCTGGTCCATGGCGATGTAGCTGTAGGCGGCGGCATCGCCCATGAAACGCAGGGATTTGCGGGGGATGTGATCTTGGAGATCGATGTCGCAGCTGCCGGCGACGAGGCTGCGCAGGCCGACCTCCTCGTACTCGGGCTGGTAACGAATCCCGGACCTGCCGGCCCGCAAAGACGCCGTGACTTCATCGCGGCTGTTGCCGATGCACGACACGATGCCCAGACCGGTAATTACCACTCGACGCACGATATTCCTCCTGTCACTCCTGGCGTCCGCGCCTGATCCTATGCCCCGTTCAGCTCGCCGGTGTTCTGGAAGAGCCCGACTTTCAGATCAGTAGCTTCGTAGATCGTCTCGCCGTCGACAGACACGCTGCCATCGGCGATCCCCATGACCAGCCGGCGGTTGATCACGCGCTTCAGCGCCACATTGTACGTAACCAGCCGATTGTCCGGGAGTATCTGTCCGGTAAATTTCACCTCGCCGCAACCCAGCGCGCGACCGGCCCCGTTGCCTCCGATCCAGCCGAGGTAGAAGCCGACCATCTGCCAGAGTGCATCGAGACCCAGACAGCCGGGCATCACCGGATCACCCGGGAAGTGGCAGCGGAAAAACCAGAGTTCCGGATGGATGTCCAGCTCAGCGACCACCTCACCCTTGCCGTACGTCCCGCCGTCATCATTGATCCGGGTGATGCGGTCGAACATGAGCATGTTCGGGCTCGGGAGCTGGGGGTTCCCCGGGCCGAAGAGCCGGCCATGACCGCTGAGCAGGAGTTCGTCTCGGTTGTAGCTGTGTTGCTTGACCATGCGACCTTCTTGGAGAGTTCAGCGTCGAAAGAGAGGGCGGTTTTGCGCCGGTGCGGCCGCTATCGTACACACTCCCGTCTGAACTAGCCACGCACCCGCTGCCGCACTCGGGCAAAAAAAACCCGGCCCTGCGTGGGGGGCCGGGGTGGTTCGGCGCGCGGCCAGGGGCCGAGCGTTCAGCCGCCTTCGCGCTCATGGATCTTGGACGAGACCTGGTCGCGCAGTTCCGGATCCATGTCCATGGCATTGGCGATCTCAGAGTACTCGGGAACGCTCAGGCCGTTGTCCTCGATCGCCGCCACCATCTCATCGTTGGCCTGCTCCTGCAGCTCGCGAGCGTCCTCGGCGCCATCGGTACCCTCGATCTCGGAGGTGTACTGCTCTTGGATGTCGATGATGTCCAGATAAGCGTCAACAAAGCGCTCGATCTGGTCGCTGCTGAAGGTGGCCTGGTCAGGCTCCGGCTGGGCCATGCCCGGGTCCTGCTGCTGCATGCCGGGGTCCTGTTGCTCCATGCCCGGCTCCTGCTGCTGCATGCCGGGGTCCTGTTGCCCCATCCCCGGATCCTGCTGCTGCATACCGGGATCCTGCTGCCCCATGCCCGGATCCTGCTGGGCCTGGGCGCTCACGCTGAACACCAGCGCCAGGGCAGCTGCCGTGGCAGGGAGCTTGATCCACTGTTGGTTCTTCATGCTGAGGACTCCTCTTGCACCATTACCGAATGTACATGCCGCCGCGACACAGCCGGTCTGCCGTCCGGTCCCGGCGCGCTGCCTGGTGCGACATCACCAGGCCCGCTCAGGTTCCCGCCCGGCCATCGATGCCAGCCTCAGGAGACGACGCAACGGCCGGGCTTCGGGTAGAATCGTACGGTTTCATGATGCGCGGATTCACCCCCGTTCAGGAGACCCGATGCAAGACGTGGCCACCGAGGCAGCGAAGCGACGCACCTTCGCCATCATCTCGCACCCCGACGCCGGCAAGACCACACTGACCGAGAAATTGCTCTATTACGGGGGCGCCATCCAGATGGCGGGCTCCGTGAAGGGCCGCAAATCCAAGCTTCACGCGACCTCCGACTGGATGGCGATGGAGCAGGAGCGGGGGATATCCGTAACCTCCTCGGTCATGCAGTTCCCCTATCGCGAGCGCATTCTGAACCTGCTCGACACACCGGGGCACGGAGACTTCTCCGAAGACACCTATCGCACCCTGACCGCGGTCGACTCGGCCCTGATGGTCATCGATATCGCCAAGGGCGTCGAGGAGCGCACCGTGCAGCTGATGGACGTCTGCCGGATGCGGGATACGCCCATTACGACGTTCATCAACAAGCTTGACCGCGAAGGCCGTGACCCGGTCGAGGTTCTCGACGAGGTGGAGTCGGTCCTGCGCATCCGCTGCGCGCCGGTGACCTGGCCGCTGGGGATGGGCCGGGGCTTTCGCGGTGTCTACCACCTCAACCTGGACCAGGTGCGGCTGTTCGCCGATGGCGAGGTCATCCAGGGGCTGGACAACCCGCGCCTTGACGAGCTCTTCCCGGGAGAGGTGGACGAGTGGCGCGAGCAGATCGAGCTGGTCCGCGAGGCCAGCGATTCCTTCGATCCTGAGGCTTACCTCGCCGGGCGCCTGACGCCGGTCTATTTCGGTTCGGCGGTTAACGACTTCGGCATCCGCGAGCTGCTGGACGACTTTGTTGAGCATGCCCCGGCGCCGCGCAGCCGCGATGCCGGCCGCGAGGTCCACGCCGACGAGGGGCGTTTCACCGGATTCGTCTTCAAGATCCAGGCGAATATGGACCCGCAGCACCGTGATCGCATTGCATTCCTGCGCGTCTGTTCAGGTCGTTTCGAGCCCGGCATGAAGCTCTACCAGGTACGCACCGGCAAGAGCATGAAGATCCCCCGCGCCACCACCTTCATGGCCAGTGACCGCTCCCATGCCGAGACGGCGGCTCCCGGGGATATCATCGGTATCCACAACCACGGCACCATCATCATCGGCGATGCCTTCACCGAGGGCGAGCCGCTGCATTTTACGGGGATCCCCGACTTTGCACCGGAGCTATTCCGTCGCGTCGTTCTTCGGGATCCGATGCGAATGAAGGCCTTACAAAAAGGACTTGAACAACTGTGTGAAGAGGGGGCAACCCAGCTATTCCGCCCGCTACTCGGCAGTGACTGGATCGTCGGTGCTGTCGGCACCCTGCAGTTCGACGTGGCTGCGTACCGCCTGCGCAAGGAGTATGGCGTCGAGTGCACCTTCGAGGGCGTCCAGGTCTACACCGCACGCTGGGTGACCGGCGACGATCCCAAGATGCTCGAACGCTTCCGGGAGCGCAACGAGTCCGCGCTGGCCTGGGACGGCACCGGGGCGCTGGCGTATCTCGCCCCGACCCGGGCCAACCTCGAGCTGACCCAGGAGCGCTGGCCGGACCTGGGCTTCCACGCAACGCGGGACCGCTAGGCGGCGATCAGCCGCTCGATGATGCGTGCACCGGCCAGATAGGTGCCGATGGCCGAGCCCAGTGAGGCAAAGAAGAATACAAGCAGGGTGCGGGCCACCCGGTTGGTCCACCACCCGCGCCAGTGGACCACATGTTGACGCAAGGCGCGGAAATCGCCGACCCGAGGCCGCCGCACGGTCAGCTCGATGGCGGCAGCCACGAAGCCGGCGCCGATGGTCGGATTGAGCGAGGTCAGGGGGGCGGCCAGGAAGGCGCCAGCCACGGTCACCGGGTGGCCGTAGGCGAGGGCTGCTCCCAGTGCCGAGAAGCCGCCATTGATCAGCACCCAGGTCGCAACCAGAGTCCAGCCCAGCTCCGGGCTGCGGCTAAATCCGATGACGAAGCCGGAGATGATCACGATGGCCACCAAGTAGGCCAAGTAGCGTGGCCAGCGTGCCGGCGGCGGCATCCGATCCAGCGCCTCGCGCTCGACGCCCGGATCCTCCCAGGCCTGCCCCAGGTAGCGCGCCACCCCCTCGAGGTGTCCGGCGCCGAGCACGACGAGGACACGCTTGTAGCGCCCAGCCGCGGACTCCAGCAACCGCGCGGCCATATAGCGATCCCGCTCATCGATCAGTGGCTGGTACAGGGCCCGGCTGCTCTGGGCCAACTCGCGGAATGTCGACTCCAGCAGATCCCCCTGCTTGAGCCGCTCCACTTCCTCGCTACTGATTCGCTGGGAGGAGGCGAGGCTGCCGATCAGGCCGCCGATCAGGCCAAAGCGTTGCCACCAGGGCACGTTGCGATAGAGCCGCCGCATGGTAACGCCGACCTCCCGGTCCACCAGCACCATATCGGCGCCCTCGCGTTCGGCCCCAGCGGCGGCTGCCTTCATCTCTGCCCCGGGGTCCACGCCGAGCTGCTCGGCCAGGCGCTGTTGATACGCCCCCAGGGCCAGACTGGCCATGACCAGCCCACCACGCCCCTCACGGAGTGTCTGGAAAAGATCCATCCGCTCCAGGTGGTCGGGCTCGCGGAAGGCGCGCAGGCGGCTCTCGCAGAGCTCGATGGCCACCGCGTCGTAGGCGCCGCCGGCCACTTCACGCTCGACCTCTTCGGTACTGGCCCGGGAGATGTGCGCCGTGCCCAGGAGTACGAACTCGGTGCCGTTAACGTTGATGTGCTTGCGCGGACCGCAGGGGGTGGTTTCTGGCATGATCGGCTTTCCAGTGACAACGGTGGTGGATTATGACCCAGGCGGGCCCAAGATCCCAAGGGAGGCGTGGACGTGGGATGGCTGCGTAATTGGCGCCGCCGCCGTGTTGCCCGCGCTTACAGGCTTTCGCCCGGCGCCTGGAGCCGCGCCGAGGCAGCGCTGCCCGGGCTGCGTCGGCTGGATGCTGCCAAGCGGCAACGCCTGGCAGCCGTTGCGGCTGCGCTGGTTCACGAGAAGCGCTTCGAAGGCCTGGCCGGCGTTACAGTCGATGCGCTAGCCATCGACACAGTGGCACTGCAAGCTGCTGTGCCCGTCTTGGAGCTGGGACTGGACTGGTATGCGCCTTGGGCGACCGTCCTTCTGTATCCAGCCGGCTTCATCGCCACCCATGAGTACGAGGATGAAGACGGCATCGTGCACATCGAGGAGGGACCGTTAATCGGCGAGGCGTGGGAAGGGGGGCCGCTGGTCCTCTCCCTTGAGGACGCCCTGGAACCGGAGCCGGGTAGCAGCGTGGTCATCCACGAGTGCGCGCACAAGCTGGATATGGGTCAGGGCGCGGTCAACGGGCTGCCGCCGCTGCCGAGCGGAATGGCCGTCGAGGACTGGTCGGCGGCCTTCCTGCCGGCGTTCAGCACGATGGAGACCTACGCGGCGGAAGAGGGGAGCGACGCGGCCCCACTCGACCCCTACGCCGGGCAGGATCCCGGCGAATTCTTCGCGGTAGCCACGGAGACTTTCTTCGCCGACCCGCGGCGGCTGCAACGATCTTTCCCGGCGGTTTACGAGCAGCTTGAGCGGTTCTATGGCTGGTCACTGGGCTAGGCGCCCCGGCGCGGGGGCCCCGTGGGGCGCGGCGCTTTGGCCGCGCCCGACACGGCGACGTCAGGTGTGACGTCCCAAATTGTAGGCCTGAATCGCGTCCGCGATCTCGTCCAGGCTCGAGACGTCGTCGATGGTCGAAGGAGTGGGAACCTGCTCGCGCGCCTCCTTCGCGAGCGTCCGGATACTCTTGCGCAGGATCTTCCCGGAACGGGTCTTGGGCAGTTTCTGGACTACGGCGACCCGGCGCAGGGAAGCAATGGCGCCAATCTCGTTGCGGATCATGCCGGTCAGATCCGCCTCGATGCGCTCTTGGTCGATGTCACTGCCATCCTTGAGCACCACGAAGGCCACCGGCAGCTCGCCCTTGGTGTCGTCGTGGATACCAACCACAGCGCACTCGGCCACTGCCGGGTGATCGCCGATGACCTCTTCCATCTCGCCGGTGGAGAGGCGGTGGCCGGCTACGTTGATCACATCATCCACCCGGCCCATGACGTAGACGTAGCCGTCCTCGTCGATGAACCCGCCATCCGAGGTGTCATAGAACCCCGGAAAGCGCTCCAGATACGACTTCTGAAAGCGGGCCTCGTCGTTCCAGAGGGTCGGCAGGCAGCCCGGTGGGAGCGGGAGCCGGATGGCCAGGTTGCCCTGTTCACCTGCCGGTAACTCGCGGCCGGAGTCGTCCAGTACGCGGATATCGTAACCGGCCATGGGTACGGTGGCGGAACCGCTCTTGACGGGCATGGGCTGAATACCCATTGGGTTGGCGACGATGGGCCAGCCCGTCTCTGTCTGCCACCAGTGATCGATCACCGGCCGTTGCAGGGTCTGTGAGAGCCACTCGTAGGTAGGGGGGTCGAGTCGCTCACCAGCAACAAAGACGTTCTCCAGGCAGGAGATGTCGTAGCGCTGCAGATGGCTCGCCTCGGGATCCTCCTTCTTGATGGCGCGGAAGGCGGTAGGAGCGGTGAAGAAAGCCTTGGCGCGGTACTCCGAGATCACCCGCCAGAAGGCACCGGCGTCGGGGGTGCGCACCGGCTTGCCCTCATAGACCACTGTGGTGCAGCCCCGAATCAAGGGGCCGTAGACGATGTAAGAGTGGCCGACGACCCAGCCGACGTCGGAGGCAGTCCAGAAGACGTCCCCCGGGTGCAGGTCGTAAACAGCTCCAAGACTCCAGTTCAGCGCCACGGCGTATCCGCCACTGTCCCGGACGACGCCCTTGGGTTTCCCGGTGGTACCCGAGGTGTAGAGGATGTAGAGCGGATCGGTGGCATCGACAGGCACCGGATCGGCCGGAGCGGCACCCGCTAAGCCGGTGTGCCAGTCCAGATCCCGTTCCTCGTCCCATTCCACCCCGGCCTGCGGGCGACTGACGTAGATCACCCGCTCCGGCTTGTGCTCCGCACGGCGCAGGGCCTCGTTGACCAGTGGCTGGTACGGGATAACCCGGTCGACCTCGATTCCGCAGCTCGCGGTGAGCACCACCCGTGGGCTGGCATCGTCGATCCGCACGGCGAGCTCGTTGGCGGCGAACCCACCGAACACCACCGAGTGGATGGCACCGAGCCGTGCACAAGCGAGCATGCTGATGACCGCCTCCGGGATCATCGGCATGTAGATGACCACCCGATCACCGCGGCCGACCCCCAGATCGCTCAGCATCCCGGCGGCGCGCGCCACCTCGTCGCGAAGCTGTCGGTAGGTGTACTGTTCTTTACCGCCGCTAACCGGTGAGTCGTAGAGGAGGGCGGGCTGATCGCCCCGGCCGGCATCGACATGCACGTCGAGCGCCAGCTGGGCGACGTTCAGGCGTCCTCCGCGAAACCAGCGTTGTCGTCCCTGTTCATCCTCCGCGAGGGCTGCTGGGGGCTCGGTCATCCACGCCAGGCGCCGCGCCTCGCGTAACCAGAACCCCTCCGGATCGTTGATCGACTCCTGATAAGTCTCCTGATAGCTCATGGCTCCCCTCCCTCCGTTGGGGGTGTCGCCGTCCCCGGGCTTATGCTTGTTATCGACCCGCGCGTACGCCCGCGCCGGTCCGCTCAATGTAACCCCGGTCCAGGCTGCAGGGAAGGGCAAGTACGCTTTTAACTTATTGATTCGACTTGTTAATAGTGAGGTGCCGGATTGCCGTCAGTACGCGCAATAATGCCGTGGATGCATTGCTCGACGAATGCTGCGATAGCGGCCTGGTCATCGAGATCCAGGCAGGGCAGCCCCGAAGGCACAGCCTGCGGCTCATCGGTGGCGACACCGAGTATCCCGGGTGCCCGGAAATCGGGGCGATCGGTCCCGGTGCGCTGGCTGTGGACCAGCAGTTGCCCGGCACCGCTGTGGCGGAATCCCTCGGCGATGATGACGTCAGCCCGTTCAGGGTCGATGGCCTGAAGCCGCCTGACGAGCAGATCCTCATCCCGCTCGGCAGTCGGGGTTTCGGTCAACAGCGCCCAGCGCCGAGCGGAGACCACCAGAACCTGCTCGGCGCCGGCCTCCCGAGCCCGATAGCTGTCCTTGCCCGGACGATCCATGTCAAAGCCGTGGTGGGCATGCTTGACCACGGCCGGGGACCAGCCACCGCGACGCATCCGCGCCACGAGCCCGGTGAGCAACGTCGTCTTGCCCGCCCCCGAGTACCCGGTGACGGCGATAACCGGCCGGAGGGCCGGCAAGCGTGCCGCTTGCTGCAGGGCGTCTTCCGGAGGGGGCGGGCAGTGTCCACAGCCTGGCGGCATATTTTGTTGCCTCCTGTCTCAAGAGCTGAAAGATCATAGAATAACGAACAGGCTGTCGCGCAACCGCGCGCCAGGTGGTCTATTAACTGACACCCAGGGCCACGCTATGCACACCGCCTTCCTCGATGCAGGATCCCTCGATCTTGGCGATCTCGATCTCGGCCCGCTGCAACGGGTGGCTGATCCACTCGAGTGCTACCCCCGGACCCGTCCCGAGGCGCTGCTCCCCCGGCTCGAACCCGCCGAGGCGGCGATCGTCAACAAGGTCGTCATCGACGCTGAGGCCCTGGCCCGTCTTCCTAACCTGAGACTGATCGCGGTGGCGGCCACGGGCACCAACAATGTAGACCTGGACGCGGCCCGCGAACGGGGGGTCACCGTCGCGAACTGCCGGGGCTACGGGACCACTGCGGTGGCGCAGCACACGCTGGCCATGATCCTCAACCACTTCACGCGGATCCCCGCGGCCACGGCGCGGGTCCGGGCGGGGGAGTGGTGCAGCAGCGCCCATTTCAGCCTCATCGACCCCGGTCAGCGCGAAATATCCGGCCGGTGCCTGGGCATTCTCGGCTACGGCACCCTGGGTCAGCGGGTGGCGGCTTATGCCGAGGCCCTGGGCATGAAGGTCCGCGTAGCGGAACGGCCCGCAGCCGCGACCTGTCGCAGTGGCCGTGTGCCGTTCTACGACCTGTTACCCGAGGTGGATGTCCTGAGTCTACATTGCCCGTTGACGGAAACGACGGCCGGAGTCATCGACGCGCAGGCCCTGCGGCTGATGCGCCGCGATGCTTTACTGGTCAATACCGCTCGTGGGGGCCTGATCGATGAGCCGGCGCTGGCAGCGGCGCTGCGTAACGGGGAGATCGGTGCAGCGGCACTGGATGTTTTGACCAAGGAACCACCGCCACCGGAGCATCCGCTACTGGCTGCGGATCTACCGAATCTGGCGGTCACTCCGCATAGCGCATGGTCTGCGCTGGAGGCACGACAGCGCATTGTGGGGCAACTACGTGACATCCTGGCGGCCTTTGCAGCCGGAGAAGTGCCACCGAACCAGGTCGTCGGCCCGGACAACGACCCGTAAGGCGCTGACTGGTTACACTGGGTTTTTCCTTGAATCGGAGCGGGGCCCGGTCCACACCCGCTCGGGTGGGGACGGGTCGCTGGGATCGAGTGAAGGAGTGCAGGATGAAGTGGCAGGACAACGATCTGGTCTTGGTAACCGGTGGCGGTAGTGGCCTAGGCAGGGCCCTGGTGCGCGGACTCGCCCGGGACGGGGCACAAGTGCTCACGGTAGGGCGGCGTGCCGAGCCGTTGGGCGAGACCGCCAGTGTCGCTCCTGAGCGCATTCGCACGTTGAGTGGAGATATTGCCAACCCGGAGGATCGCGCCCGCATTGTGGATGCTGCTCAGGGGTGGCGAGTCCGCGCCGTGGTCCACAACGCCGGTCTGCTAGACCCGGTGGGACCGCTCAGAGAGGTAGACCTCGAGGCCTGGCGACAGGCCATGGCCGTTAACGTTGAGGCTCCGGTCTTTCTCACCCAGGGGCTGTTGCCGCGCATGGAGCGGGGCAGCCGTATCCTGCATATCTCCTCGGGGGCGGCACACAAGCCATCGATGGGGTGGGGGGCCTACTGCACCAGCAAGGCCGCGCTGTTCATGATCTATCAGGTCTACCGGGACGAATTGTGGCGGGACGGTATCCTGGTGGGCTCCGTTCGCCCGGGTGTCGTGGATACCCCGATGCAGGATCACATCCGGACCCAGACGCCGGAGCGCTTCCCGGCCGTAGACCGATTCATCAAGCTCAAGCAGAACGGCCAGCTCCATACTCCGGAGGACGCCGCCGACTTCGTCCAGTGGGCGCTGCTGGAGACAGGCGACAAGCAGTTCATCGAACAGGAGTGGAACATCAGCGACGAGGAGCACGCGCAGCGCTGGCGTGAGACCCGACAGGTCTGAGTACAGCGA
>Ga0207421_10004409_pt1 | contig 16190 bp, 14 predicted proteins | sample SodLakKL_010_SED_4_FD_187542 | JGI IMG/M metagenome (GOLD analysis project Ga0207421, IMG submission 187542) | Alkaline sediment microbial communities from Lake Tanatar, Kulunda Steppe, Russia - 8KL_010_SED (SPAdes) (version 2) | ecosystem: Environmental > Aquatic > Non-marine Saline and... | reverse complement strand
ATTCAGCATGTTTATTATGATGTGCGATAAACCAGCGCACGCCATTCGTTCTCTGCGCCCTGCGCCAGCCGTTCCATTGCGGCACAGGCCGGATGGGTCGAGATCGCATCCACATCCTCTTCCAGGATCCCCGAGAGCATGAGGATGCCACCTGGAGCCAGGTATCCGGCCAGGATTCCGGCCATATCCAACAGAATATTCCGGTTGATGTTGGCCAGGATCAGGTCATAGCGGGCATCGGGTGGAATCTGCTCCGTGGAACCGATGCGGATTTCCAGCCGGTCGCTCACTGCGTTGAGCCGGGCATTTTCCAGGGCATTGTCGTAGCACCAGGGGTCGATATCGATGCCCAGTGCGCCGCCGGCACCCAGTCGCAGCGCCGCAATGGCCAGGATTCCCGTGCCCGTACCCATGTCGAGCACCCGGTCCCCCGGACGCACATGGTCCGGCAAAAGCCTGAGCAGCAGCCGCGTTGTCTCATGATAACCGGTCCCGAATGCCATTTTCGGATCGATGACCAGGGGGATGCAATCCTGCGGGGGAACCTCGTCCGTCCAGGTGGGATGGATAAAAAACCGCCCTACGGTCAGCGACCGGATTGTCTTCTCCCATTCCTCATTCCAGTTGCGCTCCGCCACGATTTCCTCGTCCACGATCTGCCACCTGCCGTCTGATTGCTCTTCGAGCCAGTTTCTAAGCCTTTGATTTACGCTTTCTGTAAATTCTGTTTCCGGAATCCACGCATCCAGCTCTTCCTCCTGCTGCTCAAACCCGTCAAAACCGAAGGCCAGAAGATCATCGGCGGCAAGGTCCTGTTCTTCCTTCGGGATCCTGATTTTCAGCTTTACGTATTTTCTGTTCATGGATAGAAAGGGGCTGGATGGAAAATAACCGGTTCGCTACCGGATTCGATTGTAGATCAGTTCCAGGATCACATCGCCAACGGCCTGGAGTGTTTCGGTGCCGATGATATCCAGGTCGTCGGCATGGGTGTGCCAGTATTCGGGAAATGATACGCCGGTCTGCAAGGGACGCGGTGGCTGATGGTGGATGATATTGATTGTAGGGATACCGGTCTTGCGGTTGATGATCCAGTGGTCGTCGGCAATGGATGAGCCTTTTTCATCCAGGAACAGGGCATCATGTCCCAACTCACGGGCGATGCGCCAGACCTCATCCACCAGACGGGGCGCGAACTGCATGGAGAATCCCTCGCGGGGGAAGACGGCGTCCCTGGCACCGACCATATCCAGCAGAATACCGAAGCGCGGACGGTAGCCGGGGACCGGCGGGTTGTTGGACCAGTAGCGTGAGCCCAGGAAATAATACTCCAGGTCACCCTCGCGCCCATAGTCTTCGCCGTCAAAGAGCAGGAGGTCCACCCCGATGGGCGGCGGATGGTCGCGGAAGATCCGGGCCAGTTCGAGCAGGACTCCAACGCCGCTTCCGCCGTCATCCGCTCCGGGGATCGGTTCGTTGCGGCGCCGGGGATCGGGGTCCTTTTCGGCGCGGGGACGGGTGTCCCAGTGAGCGAGCAGCATGATCCGGTCGCCGAGATCCGGGCGGAACGCGGCGATGATGTTGCTCATATCGTAGGTTTCGCCGGCATATCCGGTATGGGTAAACGGCTGCAGGTACACCGCCTGCGGTCCAGCGTAATCCCTGAGTTTTTGGGCCAGATAGTCACGGGTGAGACGGTGGCCTTCCGAGCCGGGGTTGCGTGGCCCGAACGCGACCTGGGCGGCGATGAACTGGAAGGCCGAATCAGCGTCGAATGCCGGCACGTTACGATCCCGCTCAGTGAAGGTGAGCCGCGGGTCAGGTTCCTCCCCACCGCAGGCCGGCAGCATCAGCATCATTATCAGCGAGAGCATAAGCAGCCAGGGCAACGTACCGGGTGAGAAAAACAGGGAACTGCAGATGGTCCTTTTATCCATTCGATGGCCGGAAATGTCCTGATAATGGGGTTATGGGATAATGGGATTACGTTTTTCCGGTCCGTCAAGCCGGCGGGTCATCCGTAAAATCAGCACACACCGTTTCCGCCATCTGAGCGGCATTGAGCAGCTCCGGCTCCTTGAAGGCATCGGCCATGAACTGGACCCCGATGGGCATACCGTCGCTGCGGTGGTTGCCGGCCGGTATGCTGATTCCGCAAATACCGGCCAGATTGGCGGATATCGTGTAGATGTCGTTCAGGTACATCTGCAGCGGATCGTTGACCTTGGCGCCCAGCTCAAATGCCGTGGTAGGCGCTGTCGGGGAGATGATCACATCCACCCTGGAGAATGCTTCTTCAAAATCCTGCTTGATGAGACGCCGGATGCGCTGGGCTTTACCGTAGTAGGCATCGTAGTAGCCGGCACTGAGCACGTAGGTCCCGAGCATGATGCGCCGCTTGACTTCCGGGCCGAATCCCTCGGTACGGCTCTGCTTGTAGAGCCGGATCATCGGGGTGTCCAGATCGGGACTGTGCTCCGCCCCGCTTTCAGCCATCGCTGTTTCCTCGGCTTTCAGCTGCGCGCGGACGGCCTTGATATCGGCCCGGTGTCCGTACCGTATGCCATCGAACCGGGCCAGGTTGCTTGAGGCCTCTGCCGTAGCCAGCACGTAATAGGCAGCTATAGCGTATTTCAGGTTCGGAAGCCGGATATCCACCAGCCGGGCCCCTTTCTGTTTCATCCTGCCGGCCACATCCATAACCCGCTGCCGGATACCGGGATCCAGGCCCTCGCCGAAATATTCCTCCGGAATTCCGATGGTGATGCCGGGCCGCGGATTTATAAGCAGGGCGGGATAGTCGGGCACGGCCTCCGGGGAGGATGTGGCATCCATGGGATCGTGACCAGAGATCGCTTTCAGTATGACCGAAGCATCGTACACCGTGCCGGTAAACGGGCCAATGCTGTCGAACGATGAGGCATAGGCAACAAGGCCGTGGCGGGATACCCGGCCGTAGGAAGGTTTCAGCCCCACAACACCGCAAAATGAAGCCGGTTGCCGGATAGAGCCCCCGGTGTCACTGCCAAGGGTGGCATGGCACATACCGGCGGCGACAGCCGCTGCACTTCCGCCGCTTGAGCCGCCCGGGACCCGGGAATGATCCCTGGGATTGCGGACCGGGCCGTACATGGAGTTCTCATTTGACGATCCCATGGCAAACTCATCCATGTTTAGCCGGCCGATGATGATGGCATCTTCTGCAAGCAGCCGCTCAACGGCCGTGGCATCGTAAACCGCTTCATACGATGCAAGCATTTTAGAAGCGCAGGTTGCGGGGTGTCCCTTCTGGCACAGAACCTCCTTGATACCCATGACCATTCCAGCCAGGGAGCCGGCGGTGCCGTCAGTAATTTTTGCCTGAATTTTACCGGCCCGGTCGAGCGCCTGTTCCTTATGCACCTGCGTAAACGCATTTACGTCTGGATTTCCCTTTTCTATGCGGGACAGATACCCCGACACTAGATCCGGCAGGGTGAGCTCTCCGGACCGGAGCTGTGCGCGGGTACTGCGAATATCAGATAACTTCAAAACGGGTGATAACCTGGTTCAAATAATGTTCAAGGATATGTGTAAGATACTTTGCGGAGATCTGGATGACAGTGTCTGGTGTCAGTCCTGCTCCTCTTCCTTCTTCACCTTCTGCTCTTCCCGTTTTTTCTCTTCACGCCGGGGTTCCACCGGTTCTTCGGAACCTTTCTCCAGTTCCTTCCGTATGTCGGTGGAAGCCTTGCGGAATTCGGTGATTCCCTGCCCCAGTCCGCGGGCAAGTTCCGGAATCTTCTTGGCTCCGAAAAGAAGAAGCACTACAAGTACGATGACCAATATCTCAACACCACCAAATGAGCCCATAAAAAACCTCAAAATTTATTTTTAAAACAATCGTTCGATTACGTAAAATAGCAAACTTTCACTTCAGGGATAACCCCTGAAAAATTTATTTTATTGTGATGACGTTAGGGACTTGAATTTTACCATAATTATTAGTTAATAGACGACGAAAGTTACTAAACCAAAAAATCAGGATGTACCACTATGATTTGGACCGTTGAACTCGCTGCAACACTTGAGGATGCACCCTGGCCGGCAACCAGAAACGAACTGATTGAGTGGGCCGAAAGAAACGGCTGCCCTCAGCAGGTGATCGACAACCTGTATGAACTTGATGAGGAAGACGACACTCCCTATGAAAGTATTGAGGAGATCTGGCCTGATTACATCATGAAAGAGGATTTCTTTCACGGAGAAGAAGACGAGGGATTCGACTACGACGACGTCTGACGTCCGGCAAACGGGCATACAACATCAGCTTGCATAACGGGCGGATTCCATCCGTTACTGTCATGATATGAAATGCTTATATTCGGGAGAGCCCTGTATTATTCGCCAACTACTATCTGTATCTGATTTCATTGAATCGTCTCTTACGTGTTATAAGCCTGTGTTTGTTGCCCGGCCTGAGTCTGCCCATGCTAGCGGGGGCCGGTGTGCCTGCCGGTCCTGGCGCACCTGTCGGGGCCGGCGTGTCTGCCTCTCTGATCGAAACAGAAGTGGAAACGGCATGGCCTCCCGCCCCCCCACAGCAGACCCAGAGTGCAGCACCGGATGGAAATGAAAATGAAGATGACGACAGAAGGATCCGGAGGGTGAGATTTGTCGGCAATCAGGCATTCAGTGACGGAGAGCTTCGGGCCATCGTCCGGACCCGACCCAACCGTCAATTCCTCGGCATTCCCGGGCTCACGTTCTGGTATCAGCTCCACAGAATTCACAGCCGTATCGGCGAACCCCCGTCGCTGCTGGACAGAAACGTTCTTGAACGGGATATGGAGCGCCTGACCAATTTTTACGAATCCAGGGGCTTCCGCAGTGCCGTAATTGATACGAATATCACCTTTTTCGACCGTGAGCGCCTGGAAGTCTCTTTCATGATACGGGAAGGCAGGCAATCGCAAATCCGTGATATCTATTACAGCGGGATGCCCCGCATTGGCTCCGATAATGACCCTGTTGCTTTTTTCAAAGACAGTGACATCGTAACCGGGGCCATTAGCGACACCTCATTTCATTCCGGTGAGGCCTTCACCTATGAAGAAATTGCCGAAGAGCGAAACCGTTTAATCGCACACCTCAGAAACAACGGCTACGCCTCGGTGACCCGTGATTCGGTGATCGCCGTTGTTCGGGAGGATACGGTAAACACCCTTCAGCTCGATGTGCTATTCCGCATTTTTCCGGGCCGGATCTACACGTTCGGTGATGTTCATGTGGAGCTTCGCGGACCGGACGGGGAATTTGAACGGGTCCGCAGGGATACACTCACCGGTCCCCCGCATGCTGAGGATCCCTACAAGATCGTGATCAATGTGGATGAATCCGCCCGGACCCGTACCAGTCTCATTGCGCGCCAGCTGCTTTTCAAGCCCGGGACGCAGTATGACAACCTCGCATACCGAAACACGGTCAATCAGTACCAGAATCTTGGAATGCTGGTGGTGAACCAGTTCGGCCATACTCCTGACGGCTCGCTGCCTGATTTCACGAACGATATCCTGCCGGTCTATGTGCGGATGCAAACGCTGCCCAAACACCGTATCCAGCTTGATTTTTTCGGCATGAGACGCCTTGGTTTCGGTGCCGGTGCAGGTATTCGCTATATCAACAACAACCTGTTCCAGGGAGCTGAAAGCTTTGAAGTCGGGCTGCAGGGCAACTTCGAATATGTGAGCGGGACCCTGCTCAACAGCACGGAGCTGAGCACGGCATACACCGTTCAGCGTCTGAATTTTCCATTCCGTCGCCTCGACCAGACTCCGTTTTTCCTCAACGCCAGCACACGGTACCGGTTCAGCTGGGCACAAAGCCGCCAGGAAAATTTCACCATTAATGCCAATTTTCGGTTCAGCAACCAGTTTGAAGTGCGGCACCGGCCACAAATGGCAAGCCTGCTTGACTTCATTGAGCTCGACTGGCTCGATGCCTCCGCCACATCCGAATTTGAACGCAACCTGCGCGATCGGTTCGATGAAATCATCGTGGAGCGGATTCTGGAGGATTTCAATCCGCAATTCAGTTCCATCATCCGGTACACCTTCCGCTATGCGATGACCGATCTGATCAAGCGGAATTACGGTTTTTTCAGCGAATCGTCTATTGAACTCGGCGGTACCATACCGTTTCTGATGGACAGGTTCATCTTCGATCCCGGAGATGTGCAGGGCACCGTGCCCTCTATCAGTCTGAGCGACAGCACGCTGACGTACAGCCAATTTGTCCGGGTCTCATTTGATTACCGAAAATATACTCCGGTCCTCGAAAACGGCACCTTTGCCTGGCGGGCTTTTGCAGGATACGCTCACGCCTTTGGTGTCACCCGGCAAATTCCTCTGAACAGGCGATTTTTTGCCGGAGGAAGCAACGACATCCGGGGATGGCCTCCTCTGAGGCTAGGTCCGGCCGACCTCGACGCTGCCGCCGGTGAAGTGCCAATCAATGGCGGGGATCTGAAGCTGGCCGGTTTTCTGGAATACCGGCATATCATGTTCCACAATTTCCTTGGTACGAATTGGGGTGTCGCGGGGTTTACAGATTTCGGAAATATCTGGTATGGGACACGCAGTGCTTTCGATGAAGGGAAATTCCGGTTGGATGAATTCTACAACCAGATTGCGGTCGGATCGGGATTCGGGCTGCGCCTGGATTGGGAATACCTGGTTTTCCGGATCGATGTCGCCTATCGGGTACATGATCTGCAGCGCGGATGGTTCAATAACAGCAACCCATACTGGCACTTCGGCATAGGTCATTCCTTCTGAGCAATGTAATGGAATGCGCTCATGCCGCTTCCCGAACTCACTGCCCGGTCACAGACTGAATCCAATCAGCTCGTATAATCCGTTCCGTGCGCGTTCCCACAGGTCCCGCTCATTGATATATATGGCTTTCAAAGCCCGGATGTATGCCGAAACGGCTGCCTCGAATGCCGCATGGGCCTTTTCCTTCCGTTCCATAATGCGGACCGCGTCAGGTATTCCAAGTTCCCGTATTTTTTTTCCGGAACGCCGTCGGAAAACAGCTGGCTTTCGACAAGATATTGTGCATTAGCGGTTCCGGATGCAAGGAATACCACAACAGATGTAATAATGATTTTTTTCATTGGGCTGCATCTGTTTTTATTTGCGGCAAAATAAAAACCCTTTAGGGTATTGGGATAAAGTACGTAAAGAATAGGATGAAACCTGCGAATTGACCAAGCAAATTGTCCCTATCATTTTGTACCTTATCTGACACCCGGATTGCAGCATTCCGGGGATTTTAATCCGTTTCAACCACTTGGCCATTTCATGATCAAGCCAAAATTCTGGAAGCGCATAAAAGCGCAATCCGAAATGATTTTTCAATCACCGTTTTTGAAGCGCATGTCGCAGCTCGAGCGGTACGAATTCCTGCAACTAAGCCACCGGCGCCGCTTCAAGGCCGGAGAATATGTCTACCATCAGGGGGATCCCGGAACCGGCTTATACATGATAGAACAGGGTGCCGTTGAACTGCTCTACCAGGAAGAGCATACAGACAATGCCGTTCAACTCACCGTACTCCATGCCCCGGAGTCTTTCGGCGCTTTCAGTGTAGACTATCTTGTAAAAAGAAAAGCTTCCGCGCGATGTGCCACTGATGTTGTGATCTACGGCTTTTTCATTTCCGATTACCAGACCCTGGGAAAAAGACATCCTCGCATCGCCCTGCGTTTCCTGGAAACACTGAATGTATTTGCTACCCGGCAACTCGATCTGGTCATGACACGCATGTCACAGATTGGTGACGACGAACCCGGTACGGAAGCCTATGCGCTGCTTTTTGAAACATATGACATCCCCGCCGAGGAATCGGCAAAGGATAAAATCATCTGATCCTGAATGAGTCACCACACACCTCCATCCCCTGTAAAAAAGGGAAAGGAACTGATTCTGGATATCACCACTGCCGCTTTTGAGGGAAAAGGCCTGGGTAAAGTGGGTGAATATGCCGTATTTGTCAAGAATACCGCACCGGGCGACAAGGTCAGGGTCCGCATTATCCGCAAAAGGAAGAACTACGCAGAAGGCGTCCTGCTCGAACTGCTCGACCCATCACCGGTACGGATAACACCGAAATGCCGGCACGCAGGAACCTGCGGCGGCTGCACCTGGCAGCACATCCCGTATGAAATGGAACTTGCCTACAAGTCGGAACATGTAAAGGACCATTTCCAGCGGATTGGCGGTTTTCGTGATATCAGCACCGAACCGGTCATTGGCGCCCCGGAACCGTTCTACTACCGCAATAAAATGGAGTACACGTTCGGCGACCGGCGCTGGCTGACGGATGAAGAGGTGCAGTCCGGCCGGGAGATTGCCGACCGCGACTTTGCCCTCGGCCTGCACGTACCCGGACGCTATGACCGGATCCTCAATCTCGAAGAATGCCATCTGCAGGATCCTGTGTCGTTCCGCATTCTTGATGCCGTCAGGGAATATGCGTTGGCCAACAACATCCCGCCTTACAATACCCACCGCCACGAAGGCTTTCTGCGTAATCTGATCATCCGCAATGCCGAACACACCGGCGACCTTATGGTCAACCTGGTCACGAGCGGAGAAAACGATGAGATCATGCAACCCTTCAGCAGATGGTTGCTTGAACGGTTTCCCGAAATCACCACGGTGATCCACACCATCAATGACACCCGCTCCCCTTCTTCTGAGGGACGATACCAGAAGGTGCTTTACGGACCGGGCTACATCCGTGAATACCTGGGGCCATACCATTTCCGGATCGACCCGAATACCTTCTTCCAGACCAACACACACCAGGCCAAGGCCCTGTATGATGTGGTACTGGGGGCGCTGGACAAGGTTCCGGTTCTCTATGACCTTTATTGCGGTGTCGGCACCCTGTCCGTTTATCTCAGCGGGATGGCCACCCGGGTCGTGGGCCTTGAAGTTCACGCCGGAGCGGTCGGAAAAGCCCGTGAGAACGCGGCTGAAAACGGAGTAGCCCACGCCGTGTTCGAACAGGGTGATATGAAAGACATCTTCAACGACGAGCTGGTACGCAGGCACGGACGTCCCGATGTCATTGTAACTGATCCGCCGCGAGCCGGTATGCATGAGTCGGTGATCCGCCAGATCATCAATATCCTTCCGGAAAAAATCATTTATGTCAGCTGCAACAGCTCCACCCAGGCCCGCGATGTGGCGCTGCTATCAGAACATTACCGGCTGGAACGTATCCAGCCCGTAGACATGTTTCCCCGGACATATCACATTGAGTCCGTTGCCGTTTTATCAAGAATTGACACCTGAATCACTCATGGAAATTACCGTACTGGCATCTGGATATGAAATTGAGGCACTGCTCAGGCCGATGTTTTCGCGGCAATACAACATACTTCGCAGCATGAACACCAAATCCCGCAGGAACAGATGAAGATCAGCGTTATTGGAGCAGGCTTAGGTGGCCTGTCCACGGCTGCCATCCTGGCCGCACAGGGACATACGGTCGATTTATTTGAGCAAAATGAGAATCCTGGCGGTAAAATGCAGGAACTATCGGCCGATGGATTCCGGTTTGATACGGGCCCGAGCCTGCTCACAATGCCCTTTCTGGCAGAGCAGGTATTCGAAATGTGCGGAAAATCTGTCAGTGACTATGTGGAATGGATGCCGGTGGAGCCGGTCTGCCGCTACCAGTTTCCGGATGGGGCCGTTTTCAACAACTACCAGGATCCGGTGCGGAACAGGTCCGAGCTGATGCGTATCGCCCCGGAGGATGTGGAGGCATGGGATCGTTTCCTGGAGTACAGCGCCGATCTGTACCGACGGACCGCCGATACGTTCCTGTTCAATCCGCTCCAGGGTGTACGGGATCTGCATCTCCGGGATATTCCAGACTTTCTGCGGATCGATGCCTTTACCACGGTTTCCAGGCGGGTGGATGACTATTTCAGCTCCAAGCGGTTGCGTCAGCTTTTCAAGCGGTTTCCCACTTATAACGGTTCATCGCCCTACCAGGCCCCTGCTACCTTGAATGTCATTCCCTATGTAGAGCTGCGGCTTGGCGGCTACTACATCAAAGGCGGGATGTACAATCTGGCCCGTGCGCTGGTCCGGCTTGCCGAGGACTGCGGAGTACGTGTGCACACAGGGGTGCCGGTGGATATGATCGTTCCGGATCCGGGTCGCCGGCGCCAAATATCCGGACTCATGATCAACGGCACACTGTATGAGGCCGATGCGGTGGTTGCCAACAGCGATGCCACGGATACCTATCTCAACCTGATGCCGGAGCGGGCACTCTCCCGCTATAAAAGAGCCCGCATTGCGCGCATCGAACCCTCCTGCTCGGGATTTGTGGTGCTGCTTGGCATCAATCGTGTCTATCCGCAGCTTGAGCACCACAACATCTTCTTCTCCGAGGACTACGAGGAAGAGTTCCGCACCATCTTTGAATTGCGTGAGCCGCCTCAGGATCCGACGGTCTACATTACCAACACGTCTGTTACAGATTCCGTCGACGCTCCCCCGGAGTGCTCCAATCTGTTCATGCTGGTCAATGCCCCCTATACGGCACCCGGACAGCTCTGGCATGAGTGGCAGGAGACGTATACCGATCATATCATCCATACCATGGAAGCCCGGGGACTGGAAGGGTTAAGGGATGCCATTTTGTACCGGAAAGTCATCACGCCACCCGATTTTGAACGGCTGTACGGCTCAAACCGCGGCAGCATATACGGAACCAGCTCCAACAACAGGAATGCGGCTTTTGTCCGCCCACGCAACAAATCGCCCTGGTTCGACAATCTCTATCTGTGTGGCGGAAGTACCCATCCGGGAGGTGGAATCCCGCTGGTATTGCAGTCGGCCATGAACGTGGGTGCGCTGGTTGAACGGGATTCCCGATAAGACAAAAGGGTTATCTGATAACACATACGGAATATCTGATAAAGCATAGGGATATCAGACAAGGCATACGGATTATCCGGCTGACATGGTTTGACCTGGCCCGGGATTCCGGAGGCCCGCAAGCGGATTCTGAGTGCCGCAAGCGGATTCTGAGTACCGCGCAGGTTCAGGCACCCGTTTTCACACTTTTAGCCGCTCTCTTGCCCAGATTGATCACTTCCACTTCGAGGATTTTACCCTTCTCAAGGCCAAACCGGACCATGGTACGATACTCATGGAATCCGTGCACGCCGGCGGCACCGGGATTCATGTAGATCATGTCTCCCTTTTCGTGATCCCTGGCAATTTTCAGGATGTGCGTGTGCCCGCAGATAAACAGGTCGGGTGGATGGTCCTCCAGTTCTTTCTTGATAGGCAGTGCGTAGCGGCCGGGATTGCCACCGATATGAGTCATCCAGACATCCACTCCTTCTTTGGTAAAACGCTGGTGCAGCGGATATATGGAGCGGATATCCTGGCCGTCGATATTGCCGTAGACACCGGTGAGCGGAGCCAGTTCCTCAAGTTTGGAGGCGACGTCCAGGGTTCCGAAGTCCCCGGCATGCCAGATCTCGTCCACCCCGGAAAAATATTCGGGAACTTCCGGGTCCAGGTAGTGGTGCGTATCCGATATCAACCCTATTTTAAGCATCGTACTAATTGTGTATCATAGGACCACGGTTCTTCACCCTGCCATTATACGGCAATATGGAACCGGGGTAAAGCATTATCTGAACTTCCTTAACGATTTTTCCTGTACCTGATTACACGGCCCAAATGTGTTGCCATGCCGGGTGGATGTGTTGCCATGCCGGATGGATGTGCTGCCATGCCTGATTAATCTGTTGACATGCCTGATTTCAGCATCATTATTGTTACCTGGAACGCCCTTCATCACCTGAAAACGTACCTGCCGTCTGTGTGGGAGCACTCGCATCCGCAGGCCGAGGTACTTATTGCCGATAATGCCTCCACGGATGGCACGGCGCAGTGGGTGAAAGAAACGTTTCCTGATATCCGGGTGGTCACCCTGGACCGGAACTACGGGTATTGCGGCGGGAATAACCGTGCTGCGCAACATGCCGGAACAGACCGGCTCATTTTCCTGAACAACGACGTGGAAGTCACTCCGGGCTGGCTTGAACCCCTGCGGGAGATTCTGGATGAGAATCCCGATGTGGCTGCCGTGCAGCCCAAACTGCGCAGCTGGAGCGACAAGGAATTTTTTGAATATGCCGGGGCGGCGGGCGGCATGCTGGACCGCTACGCCTATCCCTTCTGCCGGGGACGCATTTTTGACACGCTGGAGCGGGACAACGGGCAGTATGACGATGCGTGCGACATCTCATGGGCAAGCGGGGCGGCCCTGGTGATCCGGCGCGAGCTGTTCCAGGAGTTTGGCGGCTTCGATGAAAGTTTCGAGTTTCACATGGAGGAGATCGATCTGTGCTGGCGGCTGTGGAACCGCGGGTATCGCATCCGGTACTGTCCCGACTCTGTCGTGTACCACCTGGGTGGAGGCTCCCTTCCAACCGATTCCCCGCGAAAGCTTTATTACAACTTCCGGAACAACCTTAAGATGATCTGGAAAAATTGCCGCACGCGCGATCTTCTTCCGCGGCTCTTCATCAGGATGATCCTGGACGGGGTGGCTTTCGCCCGATTGCTTGCCGGCGGAAAAGTGCGTGAGTGCTGGGCAATACTGCGTGCCCACCTGCATTTTTACCGCTCCCTGCCCGGATTGATATCCACCCGAAAAATACTGAAAGCCGTTCGGACCGTCCCTGACGACAAACCGGTGCTTCGACCGTATTCCATTATCTGGCAATACTTTTTGCGTGGACGCCGGACCTGCGGTTCGCTGCCTGATACTGGCAATTGACGGCCAAACTGACTATTTTTTCAAGTCTATGCAAAACACGAAAAATATGAGAATCCCAGATTTCAAACTGACCGTACCGGTGGATCAGATCGGGGTGGAAGAGCGCGCAGCCCGGTTCCGCACCCGCAGCATAAAAAAGGAATCCAAGCTCTTCGCGCTGAAGCTGGCCTTGCAGATGGTGGACCTGACCACGCTGGAAGGAATGGATTCCCCCGGAAAAGTACGTCAATTGTGCAACAAGGCGATGTATCCCTATGAAGCGGATCCGGAGATCCCGAAGGTTGCGGCCGTCTGCGTCTACCCGAACCGGGTGCGGCTGGCGGCTGAGATCCTCAAAGGATCCGGCATCCACGTGGCCAGTGTGGCCACATCCTTCCCCAGCGGCATGGGCACGCTCGAATCGCGCATCGAGGAGGTGAAGTACGCCGTGGATGAGGGCGCCGATGAAATTGACATGGTCATCTCGCGGTGGGCCTTTCTCAAGGGCGAATACAATTACGTATTCGATGAGGTTGCGACGTTCAAGGAGGCCTGCGGTCCGGCACACCTCAAGGTGATTTTGGAGACCGGTGAGCTGGAGACCTACGAAAATGTCCGCAAGGCCAGCGATATTGCCATCTATGCCGGAGCCGATTTCATCAAAACGTCGACGGGAAAGATCTCGCCTGCGGCCACCATGCCTGTCACGCTGGTGATGCTGTATGCGATCCGCGACTACTACCTGAAAACCGGCAATAAAATCGGCATGAAACCGGCCGGTGGCATCCGCGATGCCAAAACGGCGCTGCACTACCTGGCGATGGTCAAGGAGACCCTGGGAGCCGACTGGCTCACGCCCGACCTGTTCCGCTTCGGCGCCAGCTCGCTCGCCAACGACCTGCTGATGCAGATCATCAAGCAGAAAACCGGCCAATACCAATCCCCCGACTATTTCTCAATCGGATAAGCTTATGTCAGAAAAGGAACTCACCACCCGCCAGAATCTTCGCTTCGATGAATTGTGGGCTTATGATCCGGCTCCCGAAAGCCCGGATTACGTGAAGATCGAAGAGCAGTACAACTTGTTTATCGATGGCAAATTCCAGGAGCCGGCGAGTGGCCGCTATTTTGAAACCATAAACCCGGCCAATGAAACGCTGCTTTCGCGGGTGGCCAGGGCGGAAAAGAGCGATCTGGACAAGGCGGTGGCCGCCGCACGCAAGGCCTATGAGGGCGTCTGGTCAAAAATGCACGCCAAAGAACGGGGGAAGTATATCTACCGCATCGCCCGGCTGCTTCAGGAACGTGCACGCGAATTCGCCATCCTGGAAAGCATGGATACCGGCAAGCCGATCCGGGAGTCGCGCGACGTCGACATACCGATCGTCATCGCCCATTTCTTCTACTATGCCGGATGGGCCGACAAGCTGAAATATGCGTTCCCCGGCGTTGATCCACGTCCGCTTGGCGTTGCCGGACAGATCATCCCCTGGAATTTCCCGCTTTTGATGGCCGCGTGGAAAATTGCACCTGCCCTTGCAACGGGCAACACCGTCGTCATCAAGCCGGCCTCATCCACCCCCCTTACCCTCCTGAGACTGGGTGAACTTATCCGTGATGCCGGCGTGCCTGCCGGTGTGGTGAATATCGTGACCGGTCCGGGCGAGATCGGAAGCGCCATAGCCAACCATCCGGACATCGACAAGATCGCCTTTACCGGATCAACGGAAATCGGCCGGACCATCCAGGAGGCATCCCTCCGGACCGGAAAGAAATACACCCTGGAGCTGGGGGGCAAAGCGGCCAACATCGTTTTTGACGACGCACCTGTCGAAGAAGCGGTGGAAGGCATTGTCAACGGGATCTTCTTCAACCAGGGGCATGTCTGCTGCGCCGGATCGCGGCTGCTGGTGCAGGAAGGTGTGGCCGACGAGCTGGTGCACAAGCTCAAGATGCGCATGGAGACGCTGATTGTGGGCGATCCACTCGACAAGAACACCGACATCGGCGCCATCAACTCGAAGGGACAACTTGACAGCATTCTCGGTTATCTGACGGATGGTGTGGAAAGCGGCCTGCAGATCTACCAGACCAAATGCCAGCTTCCCGAGAAGGGATTCTGGTGTCCGCCTACCCTGGTTGAAAACGTGAGCCAGGCGCACCGGATCGTGCAGGAAGAGGTGTTCGGACCGGTACTCACCATCCAGACGTTCCGCACACCCGAGGAGGCGGTTTCGCTTGCCAACAACACTCCTTACGGACTCTCCGGCGGCATCTGGACCGACAAGGGTTCCAAGATCTTCAAGGTCGGCAAGGGCATTCGCGCCGGGGTCATCTGGGCCAACACCTTCAACAAATTCGATCCGACCTCTCCATTCGGCGGATACAAGGAGAGCGGCATGGGCCGTGAGGGCGGAATCCACGGTCTTTTACCCTATCTGGAGATATCACAATGAGCAATCGACTGAACGTTTTGAAAACCTGCAAACTCTATATCGGAGGGAAGTTTTCCCGGTCCGAGTCGGAGCACTTCTTCCAGGTGCTGGATAAAAAACAGAAACCGGTGGCCAATTTGTGCCGTGCATCCCGCAAGGACCTTCGCAACGCCATACAGGCGGCACGCAAGGTGCAGGCGGGCTGGGCCGGACGCTCCGCTTACAACCGCGGGCAGATCCTCTACCGAATGGCGGAAATGATGGAAGGACGCCGCGATCAGTTCATTGCCGAGCTGGAACGTACCGCGTCATCGAAGCGCCGTGCCGAAAACGAGGTGGACCTGGCCATCGACCGGCTGGTTCATTACGCCGGTTGGACCGACAAGTACTCCGCCCTGTTCAGCACCGTGAACCCTGTTGCAAGTCCGCATTTCAACTTCTCGATTCCGGAGCCCACCGGTGTTGTGGGAATAGTTGCACCTGATGAACAACCGCTTGCCGCACTTATTTCCCTCGTTGCCCCGGTCATTGCGGGTGGAAATGTCTGCGTCGTGCTTGCTTCTGAAAAATTCGGCAGCGTGGCCTGCACGCTGGCCGAGATCATCCATTCGTCCGACGTCCCGGGTGGCGTGGTGAACGTGCTGACCGGATTCCGGGCCGACCTGGTGCCGCATCTGGCCGGACACATGGATGTCAACGCCGTACTTTGCGCAGCGGATGATCCCGATCAGAAAAAAGTCATACAGGAAAAGGCACATCTCAACGTTAAGAGGGTACACTTTTACGATGGAACCGATTGGATGAAGGATGATGCCCAGTCCCCGTATTACATCATCGACTTCCAGGAGTTCAAAACCACCTGGCATCCCGTCGGAACCTGATTGGCAAATCTGACTACTGGTCTGATTG